>Ga0206949_1015_pt1 | contig 66631 bp, 56 predicted proteins | sample Alteio_BWOrgHeat_40_FD_153240 | JGI IMG/M metagenome (GOLD analysis project Ga0206949, IMG submission 153240) | Enriched cells from forest soil in Barre Woods Harvard Forest LTER site, Petersham, Massachusetts, United States -... | ecosystem: Environmental > Terrestrial > Soil > Temperate forest >...
CAACGATACCACTACTAAGCTAATTGTTCCAAACCCTGATACAAAAGAAACGTTGCAACAGATATTCTCAATGTTTGCATCGGGTGCATATTCTATGGAAGAACTCCGAAGGATTGCTAAAGACAAAGGATGCTATTTGAGCAAACAGGCATTTATTAACCTGCTTTCAAATCCGTTATATACAGGATTGATTCCAGAGCGTGATGAAAAGGGTAGAGTTATCAAACTGCATAAAGGAATTCACGAACCGTTGGTTACAGAGGAGACATATAGTTATGTGCAAGCAATACTTAGTGGCAAAAGGAAGCCATATCAAGGCAAAACGAAAGGCAATGATCTCCCACTAAAAGGAAATCTAATTTGCCCCGATTGCGGTGAGATTATGACAGGTAGTGCATCTAAAGGAAATGGAGGTTATTATCATTACTACCATTGTCAGGGAAAGTCTAAATGTAGAAACCGATATAGAGCATCAACAGCTAATGAAGCATTTGAAGATTATTTGAAGCAATTCCAGGTTAGCAATGAAGAACTATGCTTATATCATTGTGTATTGGAAGATGTATTCAGGGTAAGTGATATTGAACGAGAGCAAGAGAGGAAATTACTCGAAACCACTATTTCAAGTATTACAAAGCAAATAGAAACACTGGATGAGAAACTAACAACAGATCAATTGCCACTGGAACGATACAATAGAATTGCACAATCCCTTGAAGCCAAACAAAACGATCTGATAATGAAACACGCAACGTTAGGAAGATCGAGATCAGAATTTGCTGCATATATCAATTACGCAGTTTCACTGCTTGCGGATATTAAAGGTTACTATTCAACAGCAAGTCATTTATCAAAACAAAAGCTAATTGGTTCGATATTCCCTAAAAAATTAATATTCGATGGAAAAGATTATCGAACCGAAAAGGTTAATGAAGTTTTTGCACAAGTATGCAGTAATGGCAAGGGTTACAAACAAAAACAGTCCAACTATAAAGTTGAACTGTCAAGTTTGGCTCCCCCTTCTGGACTTGAACCAGAGACCCTCTGATTAACAGTCAGATGCTCTAACCAACTGAGCTAAGGAGGAATTTACCCTTACGGGGGCTGCAAAAATAGGGAAAAAATGCTTCCCGGCAAAATCTGTAAGAAAGAAAATCACAAAGAACCCCAAAAACCTTTGTCTTCCCAGCCAACATAAATACCATCTTCTCTTTTTTCTATCGAATAGGTCTTTAAGTAATAACCTTCGCCACTTGTATTGCGCCCGTTTTGCATATCAAACCGGTATCGGTGCACAGGGCAGGTTACCTGTCCGGCAGCATTGATATACCCATCCGCCATGATACCGCTTGCATGCGGACATTTATACGCAAATGCAAACAACCTTTCATGAAAGCGCGCTAACGTAACTTTTTTATCACCGGCATCTACCAAACACATATCGTTCGGCTGCCAGTTTATTTCCAGTTCGCTTTCTGCTATTTTGTGCCAGACCATTGAAAATTTGAAGATTTGAAAATGGGGGAATTTGCGGTTTATATCAGGTTGAAAATTAGTAAGGTCAATTGCGCCACAGATTCACAGATTACCTGTGCTAATCTGTGGCTAATGTTTTTTGTCTTTTGATTAAGTAACACAAAGACCGCATTTTCAAATTGTCTTTCAAAACTGCATTGTCCTGTACGGGTATCTTACTTTGTACATATCACGCACTTTGGTAAGGATCATTTCGCGAAGTGCATCGATATTATTTTTTTCCTGTGCAGATACGAATACACAATTATTATCTGTTGCCTCATCCCATTTTTCTTTTAACTCGCGCAGTATTTCCTGTTGCACGCTTTCGGCGAGCCATTCGTCAAAATTCTTTTCTTCATACAGATCCATTTTATTGAACACGGTAAGGATGGGTTTGTCAAATGCTTTTAATTCCTGCAGCGTTTTATTTACCACGCCGATCTGTTCTTCATATTGCGGGTGCGAAATATCAACAACGTGTAATAATATATCCGCTTCACGCACTTCATCCAGCGTACTTTTAAAACTCTCTACCAGGTGATGCGGCAGCTTACGGATAAAACCAACCGTATCGCTCAATAAAAAAGGTGTGTTCTCAAAAACAACTTTGCGTGTAGTGGTATCAAGTGTGGCGAATAATTTATTCTCCGCAAACACATCGCTTTTACTCAGTAAATTCATGAGTGTGCTTTTGCCAACATTGGTATAACCCACTAAAGCAACACGTATCAGCTCGCCACGCTCTTTGCGTTGGGTAAAAGCCTGCTTGTCAATTTCACCCAATCTTTTTCGCAACAGCGATATTTTATCTTTTACGATACGGCGGTCGGTTTCAATTTCGGTTTCACCGGGGCCGCGTGTACCGATACCGCCACCCTGTCTTTCCAAGTGCTTCCACATACCTTTCAATCTTGGTAAAAGATATTGGTATTGCGCCAGCTCTACCTGAACCTTTGCCTGCGCGGTTCTTGCGCGGCTGGCAAAAATGTCGAGGATCAGGTCACTGCGGTCGATCGTTTTTACGTTCAGTTCTTTTTCAATATTTGAAATTTGTGAACCGGTAAGTTCATCATCGAATATTACCAGGTGAATATCTCTTCCCGATACATAATTTTTGATCTCCTCTAATTTTCCTTTTCCAACAAATGTGCGGCTGTCGGGGTGCGCAAGTTTTTGCGTAAATCTTTTTACTGCAATAGCGCCTGCTGTTTCAGAAAGAAACGCCAGCTCATCTAAATATTCCGATACCTGTTCATTGGTCTGGTCATTCTGTATCAATCCAACCAACACCGTTTTTTCTTCGCTCCGTATTGCTTTCTTTTTCTCGATCAAGGGATTTTTTTTGCAAAGATAGGTTGTGGCTGGGGAATAGTGAGTGGGCAGTGGTGAGTGGTGAGTAGTGAATAGTCAATGGTGAATGGTGAATGGGCAATGGGTTTGTGAAGAGTTTGGTGGTTCATGAAACGTGAATCATGAATCGTGAGTTGCAGATGTTAATACCCGAACAAAAAAATCGCGGACGAATAGTCCGCGATCTTATATCATTTTATTCACCATTGCCCATTCACTATTCACCACTGCCCACTCACTACAATCCACTAAACGTAAGCCCCAATGAAAATTTATTCATCGGTGCACCTACGCCATCTTTCAGTACAGTGTTGATCTGGTAACCGGCATCCAGTGAAACGATACCGTAACCGAACCTTGCCGTTATAGCAAGCATGGTTCCGTTAAAGAAACGTTTGTCGCTTTCTTTGAAAATATAAGTCGGGCCATAAATAGACGTACCTGTTTTTGTTTGCAGATCCTTACCCTTGCTGTATGATTTTAATAAAGTTCCCACTTTCACGCCCAGCGCCGCTTTCCATGATTTACCCGGATCGGCGGGGTTTGAAAAATACCTTAACTCAACCGGTACTTCGGCATAGATAGTGGTTACTTTAAATTTATTATAATGGTTCGAACTATCAGCCAGGGTAAAAGGCAGCCTGGTAGAATTTGATTTTACATCAACGTTCACGTGATTAAAAAAGATATTACTGCTTCCGATACCAACACCGTAGGCCACACTGAACTTAGGGCTGGTCTTGAAAGGTTTGTCAAGCATAAAGTACATATTGAAATGCCTGCTGAACCCGCCTGTACGAACGCTGTCGGGACGGTTTGTCCAGCTATCCGCACCATACTGGATCATAAAATGGTCACTGGCACGGCCGCTGAGATCAACTTTTGTCCAATCCTTTTTAGGCTCTTTTACTTTTACATAAGCCGACTTGGTTTCTTTGGGTTTGGCAGGGCTTTTTTTGGAAAAGAGGCCAAACATTCCCTTTTTCGCACTGGTTGAATCCTTGCTGGTCTTGCTTTGCGACATCGCCAAAACAGTAATGGTTATGCTGACAAGTAGAAGTAGTGTTTTTTTCATTTCAGATAGTTAATTGCACTATTGATTGCCAATAGGGCGCAAAAATAACAGAATTGGTTGCATACAAACGGTTAAAAATTAGTCAAAACATTAACAAAAGGCACTTAATTGCAGAATTCCAAAGGAAATAACGGCTGATATTTCAAATAATCAATACAATAACCGGCTTTAAACAATCTAACTGCGCCTCCGCGCCTTTGCGTGATTTGATTTGCACGCAAAGGCGCGGAGGCGCAGTTTTAAGTAACTAAATCAACCTTATCAGCCTATCTTTACGGCCAAAGAATTAATAAAAACAACAGCAACCTATTTTGAATTTTACTGAATTTGGTTTTGACGAAAGATTATTTGAGGGGATCGATTCGATGGGGTACGAAACCGCAACCCCGGTACAGGAACAGGTCATCATCCCCATTTTGCAGGGAAAAGATATTATCGCTTCTGCACAAACCGGTACGGGCAAAACAGCCGCCTTTTTATTACCGGTGATGAATAAGATCCTCACCGAACCGCATGATGAACACCTGATCAATGCCCTGATCATTGTACCAACCCGCGAACTCGCCGTGCAGATAGCGCAGGCGATGGAAGGGCTTTCTTATTTTACAAACATCAGTTCCATTGCCGTATATGGTGGTGGCGATGGCACTTCTTTTACCACAGAAAAAAAAGCATTATCAAGCGGGGTTGATGTAGTGATCTGCACGCCGGGCAGAATGATCGCGCATTTAAATATGGGTTATGTAAAAATGCAGGCCGTAAAATATCTTGTACTGGATGAAGCCGATCGTATGCTCGATATGGGTTTTCATGATGACATCATGAAGATCATTTCCTTTCTTCCCAAACAACGGCAGAATCTTTTGTTCTCAGCAACCATGCCGATGAAAATGCGCGAGCTTGCAAGAAAAATATTACATCATCCGCTCGAAATAAATATTGCCGTATCAAAACCGCCGGAGCAAATCGTACAGGAAGCATTCGTAGTGTATGAACCGCAGAAGATCCCATTGATCAAAGAAATATTGCGAAGCAAAGATTTTCAGAGCGTGATCGTTTTCTGTTCCAAGAAAATGAATGTAAAACAGCTGAGCTTTGAATTGAAACGCGCACGTTTTTCAGTTGAAGAGATACATTCAGACCTTGAACAGGATCAACGCGAACAGGTACTGCTCGATTTCAGGAATAAGAAATTGAAAATACTGGTGGCAACAGATATCCTCAGCCGCGGAATTGATATTGAAGACATAGACCTGGTTATAAATTACGATGTTCCCAACGACGGTGAAGATTATATACACCGGATAGGCCGCACAGCACGCGCAGCGAGTGAAGGAACGGCATACACTTTTATCACCGAAAAAGAACAACAGCGGTTTGCACAGATAGAGGAATTATTGGGCCATGCGGTTACCAAAGCACAGGTGCCTGAACAGTTCGGGCCAACACCCGCATATAATCCGCGCCCGTCAAGGGCTGGCGGAAGGCCGCATCAAAGCAGCGGAAGAAAACAGGGAGGAGGAAAACCGAGAAGATAAAAATATTATCTTTCCTTACTCAGCGATTAACAACGCTGCGATCATTCATACACATACGTATCCCTTACCTGGTTGACTACACCATTCAACTGCCGCATAATATAAGTTACCTGCAGCATTTTATCGGTACGTGCGCCAATGATGTAAGTAATACCTTTCCAGTCGTACGACCACTGCGTACTGTTCGCTATAAACTTACCGGATTTGGTTGCTACATAAACAGGCATTGACTGTATAATAGATACCGTACTGTCAATACCAAACACCATTCTTTGCGAAGGCGACTGTATACTTAAAGTAGTATCTCTCCATTGAGCGCCGCCTGGAACGCCAACCAGCGTAACGTTGTATTCTGTTTTAGTGAGCCTTAATTGTTTGCCCGTGTTCCAGAGATTAGTGGTGAGCGAATCGGCAACATGTACAAACCTTGTTACCATCTTTCCGCTGTTCACGGCTAAGGTAAATGCTGTTCCAAAGGTCAATGGCCCCGTATCAAGTACACCGTTAAATGCTACTTTAACACCATTAAATGTTACAATGGTTAAACTGTTCGTACCGGTAACGTTCCATTTTGCTGTAGTTCCCGTATTATAGGGAATCAGCGTATCGTTCACATAAAAAGTATCGATAATGCCGCTTGCCGTACTGCTTGGTGGTGGTGTAACAGGTGGGAGGGGAACAACAGGGCCCGGGTCATCCGGTTTCGAGCAGGAAAAAAATATCGCTGACATACAAACCAGGACGGCACAAAGGGCCTTGTTTATTTTTTGTCCTGATTTAATTGTCTTTTCCATCATTCAAACTTTTTTATTGCGCGGCTGTTAAAGCAAGAAAGCGTCACGCAATAATTGCTTATTCACATCAGAGGATACGGAATTTTAAAACAGGCAGTTGGCTACGCCGGAGCGTATAAGCAGAAACTTTGTTGATAAGGATATTATAACCGCTCCGCCTTAAAAACAAAGTTCTACCAGGGAGAGAAAATAACACGGAAACCAATGGTACCGTAAGGATTTCTGACTGCTAAAATAACATTTAGTTTATTACGAAAGCGCTGAAACATTATTATTTAATAATATAACAAGCCGTTTTAAGTAATGAGTAAATATTATTTACCGAGCCCATTCCGTGTTTACCGAATAACGCAGTGGTGGCGCAGCATCTGTAGCCATTCAAATTCGGGGCTTGCATTTTTTATATTAACATTGTGGTTTCCGTTAAACTAAAACCATTTCAATGAAATTTTCACTCATCGCTGCATGGGCATTGGTATTTACCGCCGGCACTATCACTGCTGATGCACAAACAACACCTACGCAAAGACGCCCGGGAGATACGACCGGGCAGGCAAACAGGCAACAACGCCGCCCGCAGGGAGAACAGGCCGACCCAAACGCACCGGCCACAAACTATAGCTATTCACAAACATTCGCTCCATTCTTTTATACAAAGAACGGAAGTGAATACCGCGCAGCAACTGGTGAGCCGGGGCCGAAATACTGGCAGAACCGTGCAGACTATCAACTGTCGGCCAAACTGAATGATGAAACCAATGAGATCATCGGTTCTGAAATACTTACGTATACCAATAACAGCCCGCTGAAAATGGGTTTTATCTGGATGCAGCTCGACCAGAATCTTTTCAAACTAGATTCGCGCGGAAGCCTGATCGTACCAACAACCGGCAGCCGCAATGCGGGCCGCGGACAGGCATTTGATGCGGGTTACAAGATCAAATCAGTAAAAGTATTAAGCGGCCCAACAAATAATGTGGCAACCGATGTAAAATTTTTAGTAGAAGATACCCGGATGCAGGTCTTTCTTCCAAAAGAACTGGCAGCAAACGGTGCGGTATTAAAACTGAAGATCGAATATTCATTTATCTCGCCTGATTATGGTTCAGACAGGATGGGTATCCTGAAAACAAAGAATGGAAAAGTATTTACCATTGCACAATGGTACCCGCGCATGTGTGTGTTCGATGATATCAATGGATGGAATACCATTCCTTATACCGGCCCCGGTGAATTTTATTTAGAGTATGGAGATTTCGATATCAGTATCACAGCAGATGCAAAAGATATTGTTGTGTGTTCAGGCGAACTCCAGAACCCGCAGGAAGTGTACACCGCCGAACAACAGAAACGCTGGGCACAGGCGGCACAAAGCGAGAAAACAGTATTGATCCGTTCAGCAGCAGAAGTAACCGACCCAAAATCGCGCCCTTCGGGAAAAGCAGAACTGACCTGGCATTTTAAATTAAAAAGTGCACGCGATGCATCATGGGCCGCATCATCGGCATTCGTGATCGATGCAGCTAAAATGGATCTGCCGAGCAATAAAAAATCACTCGCTATTTCCGCCTATCCTGTAGAAAGCGATACACTTTCTAACGGCAACGGCTGGAGGCGCTCAACAGAGTTTGTAAAAAAATCTATCGAATACAATTCAGCCAAATGGTTTGAATTTCCTTACCCGGCGGCAACGGCTGTTGCAGGTAATGTTGGCGGAATGGAATATCCCGGTATCGTTTTCTGCGGCGCACGCAGCAGCGGACGCGGATTGTGGAGCGTGAATGATCATGAATTTGGACACACCTGGTTCCCGATGATCGTTGGATCGAACGAACGTTTATACGGATGGATGGATGAAGGGTTCAATACATTCATCAATACATTATCTACTGCAAGCTTTAACAATGGCGAATTCAAAAACACCAGGCCAACTGATATGCACCAGATCGGTAACGCGTATACGCGCCCGGGAATGGAGCCGATCATAACAAGCGGCGCAGATAATCTGAAAGAAGTAAATAACGGAACACTGTTATACAGTAAGCCAAGCGCAGGGCTTGTATTGCTTCGCGAACAGGTTCTGGGGCCGGAGCGTTTTGATTTTGCTTTTAAAACCTATATTAACCGCTGGGCATTCAAACATCCTACACCGGATGATTTTTTCCGTACAATGGAAAACGCAGCAGGCGAAAGCCTTCAATGGTTCTGGCGCGGATGGTTTGCCAATAACTGGAGACTGGATGTGAGTGTGCGCGGTGTAAAATATGTTGACAGCACCGACTTCTCAAAAGGCGCATTCATTACTTTAGACAACCTCGAAAAAATGGCGATGCCGGTAATACTCGAGATCAAAATGAAAAGCGGTAAAACAGAACGCATCAAATTACCTGTTGAGATCTGGGAAAGAAATGTATTCTGGACATTCAAATATCCATCAACAGAAGAGATCGATTCTATTACGTATGATCCTGATAAAGTGTTGCCCGATTTCAACCCGGCCAATAATGTGTGGACGAAACCTGCTAAGTGATAGATCTTAATAATAATCACCTCAATAAAAAAGTGTGTCTCTTTCGGGACACACTTTTTTTTACAGAGAAAAATTGTTCAGACGTACTTTTTTACCCCTGCCCCTGAAGGGGTAATAAAAAGAACCCCTTTAGGGGCAGGGGCAATAAAGGAACTTAAAATCAGGATCTCAATACCCAAAAGTAGCAAACACCGGAAAGTGGTCGCTCGACCTCGATGAGTAAATAGTATATGCATTCCGTAAAGTAAATCCCTTCGTAAACAAATGATCATTCATTGGTTTAACCAATCCGAGTAAACCCTTTGCAGTACTGCCAACCCCCGCAGTTGGCCAATCCAGGCCCAGTTGTTTGAATTTTCCAACGATCGTGCGGATGTCTTTTGGAAACAGTGTGTTGAAGTCGCCGCCAACCAGCACATATTTATAATTCGGCAGCAGTACTCTTGCGCGTTTGATGATGCTATCCACCTGATCCATTCTTTTTTCCGTTCTCATTGCAACTGTTTCAATGTGCACACTGAACACCAGGATCTTTTTATCACGGATGTCTACTTCGCCGATCGTAACATCGCGCCGTTGCTGGTTCTGCCATTTGGCATGAGGTAAGATGAGTTTTTCAGGATGCTCGATCGTGCCTTTGGTTAAGATTGCGTTGCCGATATTTTTTTTATCCCTTGCATCATAGGCTATCGGGATGTAGAGATAATTCAATCCCAGCTCTTTTGCGATCGCCTGAACGCCACGTTCATCCATTTCCTGCAACAGGTAAATATCAACCGGTTTTGTTTTCTCCAGCAGCTGCATTTCCTGTATGGCTAATTGTATTTTGATCGACTTTTTAATATTAAACGTTACCACATTCAGCGAATCGGTTTGTTCTTTAACAGATACATTTTTATTGCTGTAATGAAAGAACGGCTTATCCAGTTCGCCGTAAAAGCGGAGGGATCTGCAGGAGAAGAACAGGCAGGTGATAAAAATGATCAGGTAAATGGTAAAGCGGTTACGCATATTTTTTGACTGTCATAGTTCGAGACATATGCCGGTAATAACCTTTGTATAAAAGTTGTTCCAGCTAATATTTAGTAGTGGACAGTTTAAAAATTAAAAGTAAATCAAAACCGGCCCCGCGTCTTTGCATATCTTTTGTAATTGCGATAAAAAAGATGCGTTCCTGGAAAAGGCTGTTGCGTTGGCAGTTGCAGCAGCGGCTGGGTTGAACTGAGTGTCAGGCTGCATCATCCGCATGCCATTAACACATCAATTAATAAACAGCTAATTCATTTTAATAGCGCAACATGTTCTTTTTTATTTTCTGTGAGCCAACGTATACATCACCCCAACCTGCAGTGTTTGGTTACGAAAGCCATGCAGAAGGAAGTTATGGTTGATGTCTTCATCTTCATCATGAGTTTGCAGATCGATACTATAATGCAGGCTCACCGACACCAGCTTCCATACATGTGTATACATCCCGGCAGCCAGGCCGAAAATAATTTTGGGAGAACTTTCCATATCAAATGAATCAAAAAAATCCGGGCCCGTTAACTGCTGTTTTCCCGAGAGCATGAATGAAACCTGCGGCCCGAACTGGATGGCAGTTTTTTTTGACACTTTGAGATCAGCCAGCACCGGAACATCGAGAAAAGAATACGTGAGGTTATATGACTGGTTGGTATGCGGCGGAAAAGCATTTGGCACCAGGTACGATCGTTCGTGATATCCTTTTTGTGAATAGAGTAGTTCAGGTACGATTGAAAAACGCGGCGCCACCGGTACCTGTATCACCAACCCGCCATAGAAGCCGGCTTTCATAGATGTGGGTTGAAATGTGCTGGTGGAATTCTGCGCAGGAATGATATCACTGGAAAGGCTGAGCCCTGTTTTTATGCTGACCGTTACCTGCGCCCCTGCATTGAAAGAGGCTGCAATCAGAACAAGGAAATAGATCTTTTTCATAAAGTTTGATTTTATGAAACAAAACTATTGTTGATGTATGCGCATTAAAATAGTGAATTCGTACTATGGCAGTCGTGAATCGTGAATCATGATTTGAGGTTGTGATGATGCCGGTGTATACCGAAATGCGAATGATAAACTAATTTTCATGGTACAATTCATAAATTGGGAGTTTATTTTTCGCTCGGCAGAGCCTAAATCCAAAAATTCATGGCTGAATACACGTTAAAAAAAACAGTTAACTGGTTTCTGTGCAGAACCCCTTCGTTTTACAGGTTCCTGATCCGTTTCCTGAAACTCAGGGACCACAGGGAAAAACTGGTTTACCTGGCATATGTCAGAAAAGGAGATCATGTGATCGATATAGGCGCGAATTATGGCGTGATCAGTTTATTGCTGTCTAATATAACAGGCGCCCGTGGTAAAGTGTACAGTTATGAAGCTGTAAAACCAACCTTCGATATATTAAGCGCCAACATATTCACATACCGGTTTTATGATAATCTGCAATTGTATAATTATGCAGTAAGCGATACACGCGAACCGGTTACTATTATTGTACCGGGAAATGATTACGGCCAGGCTTCTATGAAAATACATGAAAGCGGGTCATGGACAGAAAACACTGCGAATACAGTATATACCTGCAGCTGTATCAAACTGGATGATCATTTAGCTCATTTTGAAAAAGTGGATTTTATAAAATTAGATATTGAAGGAGCGGAATTACCGGCGCTGAAAGGAGCTGCAGAAGTAATAAAGAAATTCCGGCCGGTACTATATGTTGAAGTATTCAAAAACTGGACAAAGGAATTCGGTTATCATCCTATGGATCTATATAATTTTATAAAAGAGTCAGGTTACAGGCGTTTTTTTATTAAAACACCGGATGGGATAAATGCGCTGGCAGACCCCGCCATTCAGCTGAACCAGGATTATTCTGCCGACCTGATCTGTTTACCTGAGTGAAAACAGGAGGCTTCTGTTCTGTTTCATTTATTTTTATTCCTTGCTGTATGTGGCTTTTAAAAACAACAAGCGTTCCATTTACTGAACGCTTGCTGATATTCGTGTGGGCCCACCAGGGCATCAACCGGATACCCTTTAGAGGTTATAATGCCTTTGATTATCAATATATTTTTCATTTGTGAAACCTTTTTTGAAATGAGGTGAAACCTGAATGTGAACCTTTAGAATTTGTAATTTGCTTTTGCATAAAGTTTTGCTATTGTTAACCCGAATGGGTAATAGTGGGTTTCTTCGAGCAATGAAAATCAAAGAACTTAGCAGTTGTTAGAAAACATTATTTTATTTTTTTGCTTATCAATCTAAGTATAGTCAGCGATAAGAAAAAACAAGATTCAATTTCTTCATTACTTACATTGTGTCTATCTGCATTCTTCCCATGTCGGGATATATCATTAGTGTAAATTATAAACTGCTCAAATATGCCTTTCCACGACTCTGTAACATTTAGCTCTTGGAATAGTTTTGCCTTAACATCAGAACGATGTATCGCCACATTCATGCCGGTAACTTTTTGCACAACACACTCAACAGCTTTATACATGTTATCCAATATTCCGTCTTTTCCACCGGCTGAATAATTCCTCAATGCAATTTGCATGTCGCTTTTCGCAAGTGGATATTGTCCTAACCAATCGAAATTTTCTTGAATTAACTTGCCGGATATTTCTGGTATTTCATCTTTATAGAACATTCCGCTATGCCATTGAATACCTAAAGGTGCCGGTGATTGATTGATAAAATTCGGAACCATTATATCTATCGAGTTCTGCAAGCTGCCATGATTACTTTGCGGCTTATAAATTTCATAAAGAGTAACAATAAGTTTCAAAGTCTTTATAAAGTTACCACCAGTGAAGTAATGCAATTCTCTGTAATCGGAAGTAAACGGAGTGATATATGCCTTATCATTTAAACCCCATGTTAGACATAATTTCCATATCAGTGTGTCATAGGACATGCCATGCTCACCGCTTTCAATAGGTTCGTAGATAAAAGAGTGAATTTTATTTACAAACATTTTTTCAAGCTCATCTTGTTCGTAGCTAATTCCAAATATTTTATCAAATTGCTTTAATTTCTCCATAGCAGAAATTTGGTCTTATTATCATTAAAGGTAGTCAATTCGGTAACCAAGTATTACGACACACTTCTAAATGATTGATAATGACTATATTCCAAATAAGGTTCGAGACTTGTGTACTCTGTAACCTAATTTTCATGCCTTCCAACTATTATTTATTTCCTTATCGGTAAACATATACGGATATTCAAATCACAGATACCACCTTTACTGTTAGGCTAACATTCTTACCAAGAGCATAGGTAGAAATTTCGTCTTGCTGTTCTAAATAAATCGCAGAGTACAAAACATCTACCATAAACACTCCCGGTAGGCTGACTGGCAAATTAAGCGCCGGGTTGATGCGTGGGGTACTCCCTATATTTACGCATAAAAAATGGAAAAATAAAATAGATTTAATAGTACACATCGAGAATGTCCATATCAACAACAGCCTTATCCTTAACAATCATTGTAACATAAAATTCAACTTCTATGTATGTAATATCCGACCTATCGAACCTATCAAAATAATGGTATCTATCATTCCAATATTCTTCGTAAGAGTCATACTGAACTTCTAATTCAGCCTTTACATTTATATTAATATGCAAAGTATTATCAATCATCTCATATATAAAGAACTCTGTCGTGGCAAAAGGTGCTACACTTGAAATCGAATAATCAGATAATTGCCTGCTCTCAATTTGTCGCTCTAATAAATAATTTAATTCACCCGATTTTTTCCCGTACATAAAATCTTTTGCCATCTCACCAATTAAATCATAACTCATATTTTCTGCAAGCCAATCATATGTTATGAACTCAATCTTTGATGAATGATTAGCAATAAATTCTCTTATACTTTTAAAATAATAAACTTTTATATCAGTTGCATCACATTCCGCTCTTAATACTTCATGTAAATCATTCTTATCGGTATTGGCAAAATCTTCTGTATTTAAACTTATGAAGGCAATATGTTTTTTTGAAAACTCCGTACAGTATTCTTTTATTGTTAGCCAAATCAGTGTATCACGAAAGCCTTGTCCCTTATCACCGCAAGGCTTTATCCGATGGATAGCTCTATTAGCAATTTCCGGTAAAAACTCATTGTTATAAGGCAATATATTTTCTTCATTTATTTTTAATCGGTTTAATATATGTTTCTCATACTTAGCAAGTTCTTCATCAGACTTAATCGCCACTATATTAATATGAGTTTCACTATTGGTTAAAGCTAAATTTATATTATTAACAATTTTATTTAACTCGGCTATCCTATTGTTTAACTCTCGCAGGTAAAGCCCTTTAATCTCATCCAAAATAATTCGCGGTAAAATTATCTTGGAATCTGTTTTTCCCAGATAGTCGATTAATACATCAATATCTTTTGATTTTAAAAGCAGGTCTGACCGGAAAATATTTGAATCAAGAACCACATTCATATTGATAGAATTTCAAAATGAGTAAAAATAGCTATATACTAATGTTCCATAACTGGAACAGATAGACTTCATAGCTAAAAATACACTTTTTGCATCAAGCATCACTACCACTCACAAGCCTACACTGGTTCTTCAACTTTCTTTTTTTGTTTCACATTCCATATTACATAAAGAATTACAAGTATAAAAAGAGAGTAAAAGATAAATTCTGAAATATCATAATCGTAAAATATACCATTGAAATATTTATGGTGTTTTCCCATATCAGAAATGGATTCATCAGATACAAAACTTACGAACGGCCAAAATTCATTATAGGCATATTTTTTATACGTTAATAGATTGACGTGGATGAAAGTATCATCAGAGCTAAATTTTTCTGACTTAACATTTCCAAGAATATTAAAGCTGTTTACAAATAGTCCAAGTCCGTGAAAACAGTACCAGAAAATAAGTAGGTTTCTTTTCGACCCTAAATAACTAAGAAAATTAACTTGCTTCATGTTTATTGTTTTTAATAATAAAATAGCGTGGAATCTTAACAATTACCTGTGTCGAGGAGGTCGAATTCCTGTGTACAAAGTAAAGTAAGACCCACGCCGTTGCGTGAGCACTTAACTAATACTTCCTTGTACACTTGAAATTTTCGACCTTTCGACTACAAGAAATATAGCGCGTGCTACAGTTATTTTATCTCATTTCTATTTCTTCAAATTCTTCTTCATTTTGACAAATATAATTGTTGTTCGTCTCTATCGGGTAAGCATTTTCAGGCTTCCAATATTCAAAGTTTAACACCGGTGGGCAGCCTACCCGTTCAGTCAATATGCGCTCTACAACTGCTTTAACTATAAACTCATTGCCTTCTGTTGTAACAATAGAATCGTGAATTGTATACAGGGGCATTTGAGGATATTCCTGGGCGAGTGTTTTACAAATCTCCTGTAATATCAAGCGGCTCTCAACACGCTGTAAAATGCGTGGCAACCACTCATAATGCCCATCTTTCACATACTCGAACAAACGGGCAACCCGTGGAAATATAGATTGGAATGCCCTTACAGTCTCATAATATGCCTTACGGGCATCAGAATTGCAGCTATACATAATACGCAGCATTTCTCTTTTAATAACCCGCCGGTTTGCAATTCTACACCCATGATGTTTTATAAACTTGGGAGATAGACGCTTTGGCATTTCTCTGAGTAAAAACTCATAGATTTCACCGCTTTGAGCAAGGCTCTTATATGCGCCTGTCGAAACATTGTGCTGTGTAAGGCTTTGGGAAGATTCCAGCATGGTAATGATTCTTCTTATAGTACCATCTGCTCTAAATACCTTATACATCTCTGGTGCTATATCAAGTAATTGAAGTTTGTTTGTCCTAACTTTTTTCGATTGCCAAAATTCAGGCTCTAAAAGCAGTGTACTAAAATACGGCTGGCTATTCTTTAGGTCAATACCCACTAATCGCCGCCCCGCATATGTGGTGAACATTCGCAACTCTTTTTTATTGAATGTGAACATACCATGCAGCCGCTTACCTTTATCATCAACCGAAAATTCCCATTCGTCATAATCTTTGTTTTCTATCTGCTTAATAAAATAACGCATCGCATTACACTTATCCGAAAGAATCTGCAATTCCTCACTTTGCTTTTGAGTGATAAATGTATCAGGCGCGATTTCTTCCCAGCTTTGTTCAAAATATTCTTGCACCCATCTTCTTGCGGCTGCTCCATCTATAGTTAATCTATGGTTTAAGTACCACTTAACTATATGCATACACTCTTTGATATTTTCCATTCTATGCGCTATTTGATTTTGTCGCTGAATTCTAATTGCTTTTTTCAGCCTATAGTCTGTTATTTCCACCTCTTTATATGGAATCATTCTATAACTGTAGCCAAATTTGTAACCTAAACACTTCTGCCCTTCAATGAATATTCCATCACATTCTATAACGCCTGCTTCTATTAAATAGGCAATAAACAAATCACTCTGAGCATGTATATCGCGCATCCATTTAGCACACATATTTGTATAGCCTTTATCCTTCTTATCAAATTTGCGTTTGGCCTGTAAGGCTGTTAATGTTCCACAGAATACATATAGGAACTGTGCGCTCCTTTCTTTAGTAGGCAAATCTGCGAATGGAAATGTCTGAGCTAATTGCTCAAAGTTTAAATTATTTGGCACACATACTTGTACGGTCATACCATTTGATTTTACAATCAATAAAATCCTTCTGTAGTCCTTCTTATTTAATTCTTGTGGGAAAAGTGGCTTTGAGTTTAGCTGCTCTTTTTAGCCTGTTCTGTTGTGAGAGATTTTCTTCTTAGTCCTTCTATTAAAATGCGAAAGTAGTATGTCTATTAATTGAACCCAAGAAATTTAGGAGAAAAAAAGATTAAAATATAAGAGGCACATTTTAATGCCTCTTATTTCATCGTACGCGATTTGTTTCGTAATTTTGCAATATTCCATCACGCATATAGTTTTTCTTCCAGCCGCTTCATATCATCCTGAACTTTTGTATCTACCACCTTGCAATAATGCTGTGTAGTTTTCAAACTCACATGACCGAGCATTTTGGATATGCTGCTTATATCTACACCGTGGCTCATTGTTACACTTGTCGCAAATGAATGACGGGCAAGGTGAAAGGTCAACCGTTTATTTATGCCGCAAAACTCTCCTATCTCCTTTAGGTAAACGTTCATCTTTTGGTTGGATATCATAGGCAACAAAGGCAAGTCTAAATCCGGTATAAAAGGCGGCTCAAATCTATCCAGTATTTCTAACGCTTGTGGGAGCAACGGTATTGCACTTCTTACACCTGTCTTTTGTCTATTCAATACTATCCAGCGTCTACCATCTTCTTTAGTTTCTATATGCTTGCAACATAATTTCTTCATGTCTGCATAAGATAAGCCAGTGTAACAACTGAATATGAAGATCAAACGTGGTAAGTGTAAACGCCCCAAGTTTATTGGCTTGTTTGTGATGGTCTTTATTTCATCCATAGTTAGATAGCCACGTTCTTTAGTGATTAATGAGCATCGAAAATTCTTGAATGGATTAACGTTTATCCAACTGTTCGCCAGTGATAGGTGAATTATCTTCTTAGTGAACTGCACATATTTTATAGCTGTGTTGTGGCTCAACTGCTGGTTAACTTTCAGGTATGTTTCAAATTCAAGTATGAACTGGTGATTTAAGTCCTTTAGGTAAATGTCGGTTCGCCCCATCTCATCCGTAAGGAACTGTTTTACTTTTACCTGTAGTGTTAGGTACTTATCCAAGGTGGCCTTAGCTGTTTCTATACCAACTTTCTTTGCCATCATGTTGTTGTGGAATGCAAAAGCTTCCAGCAATGTTTTACTTTGTTGTTCTTTTTGTGCCAGCCGATTTTTTACCTGTTCGGCGGTTATTGGTAAATCTTGTTCTGTAAGCCCGTTGTAAGCCTTTAGAGCCGCTCCTTTCAATAAATCTATTCGCTTGTTCATCTCTTTTGCTTCATTAGATGAGCCTCTTATAGAGCCTGTATTTACGTTCCATGATTTGGCTGATAGTTGAAGCCCTGTTGATACTTCTGTTTTTGTTCCATTAACAGTTAGCCGCATAAAAAGCGGTGCTAATCCTTTGCTATTGGCTTTTGACTTGTAAAGCCAGAAAAGTATGCGTATTGAATTTTCCATGATTGACAAGAATTATTTAGTTAGGTAATTGAGGTGGTAATGTGAGGTGGTGTGGTATGATAGTATAGGTGGTATGTGTATTATATCATTACCATGCTAATAAATGAGGTAGCCCATTACTGATAAGGGTTTGAGGGAGTGCATTTGAGCAACCTTTATTTTAAGGTGTTTTACTCTTTAAAATATGGTCGACTGGCTTCTCTACTTAAATAACCAGCCGACCATCAACCTTATAAGTATCTTAGAGTTTTGTCTGTAGGAGCTTCATTTCATCGCTTATCTTCATGTCTGTCACCACAGCATATTGATGTGTGATTTTAGTAGAAGAATGACCCAAGATTTTTGCGATGGTTTCAATTGATACACCATTAGCAAGAGCAACTGTAGTAGCAAATGTTCTTCTGCCCGCATGACTGGTCAATGTTTTATTAATGCCAACTATTTCGGCTATCTCCTGCAAATAGGAGTTGAACTTTTGATTAGTGTAAACGGGGAGTAATTTGCCATTAGGGTTAGACGAATACTCTTTGTTATACTTTTCAATAACATTAATAGCTGTGGGCATAAGAGGAATGGCAGACCTTACATCAGTTTTCTTCCTGTATGTGATAATCCACCTTTTCCCATCAATACCCATGCTCACATCTTTACATATCAATTTATCCATATCGGCAAAAGCTAAGCCTGTATAACATTGGAATAAGAACAAATCCTTTACCAATTCAAGACGGTTTATTTTGAAGTGCTTATTCTCCAATAGCCTTAATTCATCAATAGCCAAAAATACTTTCTCCTTGACCTTGTACGGCGTTCTGTAGTTGTCAAAGGGTGTCTTTTCAAGCCAGTCATTAGCTACAGCGAGATTAACGATTGTCTTTAGGTTCTTACAATGCTTTGTCGTTGTATTTTGGTCATTGCCTTCCTTTAGTTTCATGTATAGGTCAAAGTCGGCTATGAATTTGCGTGTAAGGTCTTTTAGCCTCACATCTGTTTTTTGCATCTCTGTCGAGAGGAAACGGATTATTTTACCTTTCGTCACCTCGTACTTCTTTAATGTTGAGGGTGCATAATCAGTTCCTATTCGCTGCCGCATTTGTTGGTTATGATAGTTTACCATTTGCATTAAGGTCATATCGTTACTGTTCTTTCCTAAAAAGGTATCTATTAGATTTGTCAGGTAAACATCGCCCTGCTTAAATTGGTCATTATAGATTTCCATAATCCTGTTAAATGAATTGCGTATGTATTCATTTGCCTGCATTGCCAGTTCATTATCTCCTTTTACTTTTCCTTTTGCTGAATCCCATTTGGTTTCTTTAATTAAAAAGCCAGTTGCAACCTGTTTTCGTTCGGACTTGTAGCTTACCCGCAACATCAGGGGGGCATCTCCATCCTTATTAGTCCGTGCTTTAAATAGCCAAAAAAGTATTTTAATGTTATTGCTCATTTGATTTACTATATAGGTTAAAAATCCCGCTGTAGTGCGGTGTGGTAACAGAAGTAGGGTTGAAACCTTTTTCACGGTGGTAGTGAAACCTTTTTTGCAACCTTTTTAAACAGGAATGGGCATAAAAAAGCCCGTAAATAGTGACATTTACAGGCTTTATGTGGGCCCACCAGGGCATGATCCTGGGACCCCCTGATTATGAGTCAGGTGCTCTAACCAACTGAGCTATAGGCCCTGATTCCGGTTTCTCGAAATACATAAGAGGCGCAAAAATAGAAAAATATGGCACATAATGAAAAGAACTATTTTTTGGGTATTGTATCCACGTTAATTAAATCCACATATTATTTGCCACAGATTCACGGATTAGCACAAATGATCCATGCTAATCCGTAAATCTGTGGCAAACAGGCTTTGGTAATATTCAAACCTATGTAATATCATTTTCCGGAAGAAGAAACGAAGCGTATATTAATGGCTCTTTGAACTTAATAATTACCCATGCATTTCAGCATCATTAAAAAAACAGGTAAGAAAAATAGTATACTGCTCCTGCTCGTATGCTTTTTCATTATCGCCATTTCTGCTACCAATATTCCGGGTGATGAACCCATTAACCTGAAAGTTCTTCCAAAAGATATCAGCGAAAAAGATCTCGATAAGATCATGGTAGAAGATTGCGGCGAGGGCCTTGGCGTAAAATGCGCTTATTGTCATGTAGAAGTTAATACCGAAAAAAAATTCGATTATGCAAGTGATGCGAAACCGGAAAAAGATACCGCACGCTCCATGATGCGCATGACGCTTGAACTGAACAGGAAATATTTCGGGCATGCCCAACCCGTAATAGGAAGTTCCGCAATGCATATTACCTGCTATACCTGTCATCATGGATACGCAGTGCCCAAAGAAATAAAATGACACTTATTTTTGCGGCATGCAGCAGATCAAAAACATCATCTTCGACCTCGGCGGCGTTTTGCTTGATATCGATTTCAAACGAACGCATAAAGCATTTGAACAACTGGGCATCCCTAACTTCGCAGAATTATATAACCAATATAATGCCGACCCTTTCTTTACAGATTTTGAAAAAGGTAAAGTAACCACACAGGATTTTTTTGAAAAGATCCGCAACATCTGCGGTTGCGATCTGTCTGACGGCCAGATCCGGAACGCCTGGAACGCAATGCTGATAGGCTTTCCGGAAGAAAGAAATCAATGGCTGTTTGAGATGAGCAGGAAATATAACAGTTATCTTTTCTCCAACACCAACATCATCCATTACCAGTGGTTCAGTAAAGTGTTTATGGATAACACAGGTAAAGATTTCAATAATTGTTTTATCAAAGCATACTACTCACACGAAATGGGTTTACGCAAACCTGATCCTGCTTCTTTTCAATCGATCATAGATGAACAGAAACTAAATAAAGCGGAAATACTTTTTATAGATGATACATTTAAGAATATCGAAGAAGCAAAAAAGATGGGAATGCAGGTAACGCATTTACTGGCGCCGCAAACGGTTATGGAATTAGGGTTGTGATATTTTGGGTTCTATTACTTTAACTTTAAATAAGATCCCAAAAACCGTTCGCCACTGATTCGCAGATTATTTGTGAATCAGTGGCGAAATAAACTTTAATGATTTCGAAACTAATACCGGTTTCTGAAGAAATTATTTCACTTCCTCAAAATCAATATACTCTCCCGCTTTGGTTTCGGTAGTTTTTGTTTGTTGCGCCTGTTGCGCGTGAGACTGTTGCTGCCGGGCATTCTGCTGCTCCTGCATTTCACGGATCTTGTCTTTCACCTGCGATGTAGCTTTACTAACCGGTATCACCAGCTCAAATATAAATTTGTACAGCAGGTAGAGCAGGAAAGCGTATATAATTAACTTGAACATAGGGCAGCAAAGGTACCCCCAAGCCCCTAAAGGGGAAGCTATATGTTGATTTTTATTTAAAAAATATCTTTTCTTAACTCCTCTTTAGGGGCTTGGGGGGAAAATTTGGAACATTACCCACAGTTTACCTACATTTGCAATAGAAATGAATCAACAGAAGGGAGCGGCTACCGCTCCCTTCTCCTTTTTGGTATGGCAAACGAAGTTCAGATACAAGAGATCGAAAAGATGATGACCGGGTTACTGGAAGCAGAGCCTGAGTATTTCCTGGTATCGCTCAGGATCAAACCGACTAATAATGTAAAGGTGTTTATTGAGGGCGATAACGGAATCACCATCGAAAAATGTGTCAGGTTCAACCGCCGGTTGTATAAACTGATCGAAGAATCGGGAATGTACCCGGATGGTGATTTTTCACTGGAGCTTTCTTCACCGGGATTGGATGAGCCGCTGAAAATGCACCGGCAGTATATAAAGAATATCGGAAGGGAAGTGGAAATAACTTTTACAGACGACACGATAAAAGAAGGAAAACTGCTCGCCGTAACGGAAGCAGACATCATTCTCGAACACACAGAAGGCAAAGGAAAAAAAGCGGTTACCCAACAAGTGGTTATCCCGTTCGAAAAAATAAAAACAACAATCGTTCAAATAAAATTCTGAGTCATTGGCTCAGAATAAAAAACAAGCATTATGGCAAGTATCAACCTGATTGAGGCGTTCCAGGAATTCAAAGACGCAGAAAATATCGATCGCCCCACGATGATGAAAGTTGTGGAAGATGTATTCAAAACATTGCTCCGAAAAAAATTCGGCAGCGATGATAATTTTGATGTGATCGTTAACGCAGAAAAAGGTGACCTTGAAATTATCCGCCGCCGCATGATCGTTGATGATGGTGAAGTGATCGATCCATTGGCTGAAGTGGCGTATTCACAGGCATCCAAGATCGAACCCGATTTTGAAGTGGGGGAAGAATTATATGAAGAAGTAAACATTTTTGATTTCGGCCGCCGCGCTATCCTTGCCGCAAAACAAACACTGGCAAGCCGTATCAGCGACCTGAAGAAAAATGTTCTGATCAAAAAATACGGCGACCGGATCGGCGATATCATAAGCGCAGAAGTTTACCAGGTATGGAAAAAAGAAGTGCTGCTCTTGGATGAAGAAGGCAATGAGCTCATCCTTCCCAAATCAGAACAGATCCCGCAGGATTATTTTAAGAAAGGAGAAAACATCCGCGCAGTGGTTGCGCGTGTTGACCTGAAAAATAACTCACCGGTAATTATACTGTCAAGAACAAGCCCGTTATTCCTTGCTAAATTGCTGGAGATAGAAGTACCGGAAATATTTGACGGGTTGATCGCGATCAAAAAGATCGTACGCGATCCGGGAGAAAGAGCGAAAGTGGCCGTTGAATCATACGACGACAGGATCGACCCGGTTGGCGCCTGTGTGGGAATGAAAGGTAGCCGTATCCATGGCATCGTTCGCGAATTGAAAAATGAAAATATCGATGTGATCAATTTCACTGCCAACACGCAACTGTTGATCCAGCGCTCATTAACACCGGCCAAGATCAGTTATATGGAACTGGACAATGAGAAAAAACACGCAGAGGTCTATCTCAAAGCCGACCAGGTTTCACTTGCCATCGGCCGCCGTGGCGTAAATATAAAACTGGCCTGCGAATTGACAGGTTATGAAATAGATGTGTTCCGTGAAGACGAAGATGTGGTGGATGAATTTGATATAGACCTGGATGAATTCAGCGATGAGATCGAACCATGGGTGATCGAAGAATTCAAACGCATCGGTTGCGATACCGCACGCAGCATCCTTAAATTAACAGCAGAAGAACTTGAAAGAAGAACCGACCTGGAAAAAGAAACCATCGAAGAAGTAAGAAAGGTATTGCAGGAAGAGTTTGACAGGGAAGAATAAGCAGCTTTTAAGAACCTATCTTTGTCGAAGAGATAGGTTCGAATATTAATAGCCCATGGACAACTAGTCCATAGCTCATGGGCCATCGACTATCGACCATGGACTAAAAATAATTGAATGTCAGAACTGAAATTACCGAGACTGTTAGCAGCCGCCAAAGAATTCAATATTGGCCAGGATACCCTGGTTGAATTTTTGGTGAAGAAAGGATTTAACCGCGATGACCTGAAGCCAACCGCGAAGCTTCAGGAAGACCAATACTATGCGCTGCAGGCAGAGTTCCAGAGCGATAAAGTAGCGAAGAACAAAGCCGACCAGGTAGAGATACCAAAAGGCGCCCAGGGCGAAGGCAAAAAGAAAAAAGACGAAGAGGAGATCACATTCCGGAAAGAAGAAAAGAAAACCGCGCCGAAAGAAGAACCCAAACCTGTTGAACCGGTTGCAGAAGCGCCGAAACCGGCACCGGTTGCAGAAATAAAGCCCGCAGAACCTGAAGTAGTAAAGATCGAAGCGCCGGAACTGGAAGGAACCACTGTTGTAAATAAAATAGACCTCTCTGCCATAGATTCTTCAACGCGGCCTAAAAAATCTGCTAAGAAAAAAGAAGAACCTGCGGCACCGGCAGAAACAAAACCTGCGGCAAAAGCTAAAAAGAAAGATGCTGCGCCGGTTGAAGAAGTTGCAGCAATACCAGCGCCTGTACCGGCTCCGCAAATTGTTGAGGAAGATGCAGGCCCTACCATTGAGAACATCAAAGCAGAAAAATTAGAGGGTCCAAAGATCCTTGGTAAAATAGAATTGCCCGTTAACAGCGATACACGCCCGAAGCCAATGGGCAGGGATGAGAAACGCAAACGCAAACGTATTCCTGTTGATAAAGCAGGTGGCCCGGGCCAGCCCGGACAAGGACAAGGCGGTGGCGCAGCAACGCGCGACCCGAATGCAAGGCCAACAGGCCCTAACCGCCCGATCGTTCCCGCAAATAATAATAGCGGCGGCCGCGATAACCGCGGAGGCCAAGGTGGTGGTGGATTTAATAGAGGCGGCGGCGGACAAGGCGGCGGTGGAAACCGTGGTGGCGGAAACCGTGGTGGTGGAAATGCAACACGGCGCGAAGACAAAGAGATCGATCAAAAAGCAATACAGGAAAAGATACGCGAAACGCAGGCCAAGCTTGCGGGAACCGGTGGACGCGGCAAGAGCCTGAAAGCAAAATACCGACGCGCAAAACGCGATGAAGCGGCTGAAGCAATGGGCGAAGAAACCGTTGATAACAGTTTGCAGGTAACAGAATTTGTTACCGTGAGTGAACTGGCCAACCTGATGGATGTAAGCTTCGCTGATGTTATCGGCAAGTGTATGAACCTGGGTATCATGGTATCGATCAACCAACGTCTGGATGCGGAAGTGATCGAGCTGGTTGCAAGTGAATTTGGTTTTGAAGTAGAATTCATCGGCCTCGAAGAAGTGGATGAAATGGACGACGACGATTACGATGACAGCGAAGAAGAACTCGTGCCAAGGCCGCCGATCGTTACGATCATGGGCCACGTAGATCATGGTAAAACATCTTTGCTCGATTATATCAGGAGCGCCAATGTGGTGGCAGGCGAAGCCGGCGGTATCACACAACACATCGGTGCATACGAAGTAACGTTGCCAAATGGTAAAGCCATAACGTTCCTTGATACACCGGGACACGAAGCGTTTACCGCAATGCGTGCACGTGGTGCGAAAGTTACCGATATCGCGATCATCGTTGTTGCTGCGGATGATGCAGTGATGCCGCAAACCAAAGAAGCCATCAGCCACGCACAGGCAGCAAATGTGCCGATGATCTTTGCGGTGAATAAAATTGATAAGGACGGAGCCAATCCGCAAAAAATATACGAGCAGCTATCGCAAATGAATATTCTTGTTGAAGCATGGGGTGGTAAATTCCAGAACCAGGAACTCTCCGCTAAACAGGGATTGAATGTTGACCAGCTGCTTGAAAAAGTTTTATTGGAAGCAGAAGTACTCGACCTGAAAGCCAATCCTGAAAGGGAAGCATCAGGAACTATCATTGAAGCATCGCTTGATAAAGGACGCGGATATGTTGCAACGATGCTTGTACAGAACGGAACATTGCACCAGGGCGACCTGATCGTTTCAGGACAACATTACGGTCGCGTGAAAGCGATGTTCAACGAACGAAACCAGCGTATCGAGGTAGCGCCGCCATCAACCCCCGTTGTGATATTGGGATTGAATGGCGCACCGCAGGCGGGAGAAAAATTCCGTGTGTTTGAAGATGAGGCAGAAGCGAAGGAAACAGCTACCAAACGTGCACAGTTACTGCGCGAGCAGGGATTGCGTGCAAGAAAACATATTACGCTTGATGAGATCGGCCGGCGTTTGGCGCTCGGTAATTTTAAAGAACTCAACATCATTATCAAAGGTGATGTGGATGGATCTGTTGAGGCATTGAGTGATTCATTGCAGAAATTATCAACCGAAGAAATTGCGATACGGGTAGTGCACAAAGGTGTTGGGCAGATATCTGAAAGTGATGTGTTGCTCGCCACTGCATCGGATGCGATCATAATAGGGTTTAATGTGCGCCCTTCCATGCAGGCAAATAAATTGTCGGAAACAGAAGGCGTTGAAATTAAATTATACTCTATCATCTACACCGCGATCGATGAGATCAAGAGTGCGATGGAAGGAATGTTGGAACCGAAGTTCCAGGAAAAGATCACTGCGAATGTTGAAGTGCGCGAAGTATACAAATTTGATAAGGCAACCGTTGCCGGATGTTTTGTACTCGAAGGAAAAATTGCACGAAACAGCAAGATCAGGATCATCCGCGATGGTATTGTTGAATATCCCAAAGGCGAAGGCGCCAGTGCAGAACTCGGCAGCCTGAAACGTTTCAAAGACGATGCAAAAGAAGTGGCATCGAATATGGAATGCGGGTTAACTATTAAGAATTATAATGATATCAAAGTCGGCGATATAGTTGAAGCGTTTGAGGAAGAAGAAGTGAAGAGGACGCTTTAGTTAAACCGGCTAAAATAGTTAAAGAGGTTAAAAGGGTTAAAATAGTTAAATCCACTTGCACTTAACTATTTTAACCCCATTTAACTTCCCGAAAATTGTTAAACCCTTTTAACGCTTTCCGATACCCGTTTACACAGTTGTTTACTTATTTTTGAATGATATTGAAGTTTATGAAGAATCTACTGTTATTCGTTATTGCTTTTTCAACCGGTGCAGGTATCACAGCATCTGCACAGACTAAAAAAGTTGTGGCTGATAAGATCGTGGGACAAGTGGGTGATAAGATCATTCTCCGTTCCGATATACAAAATGCGTTAGCCGATCTGAAAAGACAGGCACAGGGGCAGGAGAACACAATTCTCCCCACCGAGTGCCAGGTGATGGAAGGGCAGTTGATCCGCAAAGCATTGGTATTACAGGCGCAGAAAGATTCATTGCATGTAAGCGATGAAGAATTAGATGCCGCACTGGATAACCAGATCCGTTATTCCATTCAGCAATATGGTTCGAAGGAAGTGCTGGAAGAGATCGCAGGGAAAACCGTTTACCAGATCAAGGAAGATTTTAAAGATGGTTTCAGAGAAAGAAAACTATCTGAACAGATGCAGAGCAAGATCGTGGATGCGATCAAGATCACGCCAACAGAAGTAAAAGCGTATTACAGCAAGATACCGAAAGACAGCCTGCCGTTTTATGAAAGTGAAATAGAAGTAAGCCAGATCATGATCCATCCCAAAGCCAATAAAGATGTGGAAGAATACGTATCCAAACAGTTATATGACTACAAAAAACAGGCTGAAACCGGCGGTGCCAAAAAATTTGACCAGTTAGCAAAATTATATAGCGAAGATCCTGCAGTAAAAGAAAATGGCGGACAATATACACTGAACAGGAACGATAAAAACTCATGGGATCCTGCATTTTTATCAGCTGCGTTCCGTTTGAAAGAAGGACAGATCTCACCGGTGATCAAATCAAAATTCGGACTTCATATTATTTTAATGGTGAGCCGCTCGGGTGATGAAGCTGTTGTAAAACACATTCTCCGCATTCCGCCGATAACGGATGATGAGATCAACGAAACAAAAAAGATCCTCGATACGGTTCGCAGAAAATTAGTGGACGGTTCATTGGCTTTTGGCGCCGCAGTAAATAAATACAGCGATGATGAGAACAGCAAATTCAGCGCCGGCGCCATTTCCGGAAGAGACGGTTCAGGAGCGCCAACAACCTTTCTTTCGATCGACCAGCTGGATAAAGATGCTGTGGTGTTACTAAAAGACCTGAAACCCGGGCAGTACTCACAGCCGCAGGTTTATAAAGATGAACGCGGCACACAGATCGTGCGCCTGATATATCTCCGCAACCGCACAGAACCACACCGCGAAAACCTGAAAGAAGATTATGACAGGATCGCCAAAAGAGCGCTCGAAGAAAAGAAAAGCGGTGTACTGGAAAAATGGTTCAGGGAACATATCCCAACCTATTATATTTCTATCGACAAGGACTTTTCTTCCTGCTCATCACTTGATGAATGGCGCAAATCGGCAGAGTTGGCTGATAGCAAACGAAACTAATTGAATCTGTACCAATAGAAAAGAGGCCTGCATTAACCGATGCGGGCCTCTTTTTTATTGGAGGAAAATAAATTTGGAAAATTAGATGTATATACATACATTTGTGTTGTGAAATTAGAACAGGCCATACAAAGTACAAAATTTAAGAACGAAGTGCATAAGGCGGGATTGAATATACTGTACACGGCCTGGTGGCTGAAAACAGTAACGAGTAAAGAGTTGAAAGAGTTCGGTTTAACGCATGAACAATACAATGTATTGCGGATCCTCAAAGGAAAATACCCGGAACAGATGTGTGTTCGCGATATTGCCTGCCGTATGATAGAAAAGAGCTCAAACGTACCAAGGATCGTAGACCGGCTTGAATTGAAGAAAATGGTAAAACGTTCTACTTCATCGGTTGATAAAAGGGAAACGGTGATCACGCTCACACAGAACGGTATCACTATCCTGGAAGCAACAACTGTTTTGGTAAACAAGGTGATCGATGGCGTACTTTCTATCAGCGAGCCCGAAGCGCTTGCTTTGAACCAGCTGCTTGAAAAAGTAAGGACAAAAGAAAAATAATTTTTTTATACCAATACGTGTATATACACGTAAATAAATAAAAGGACTTAATATGAAAACGATTTTACACAAAGCGGCCACACGCGGACACGCAAACTTTGGCTGGCTTAACAGTTACCACAGTTTTAGTTTTGGTAATTATCAGAATGCTGAACGGATCCATTTTGGTGCATTGCGTGTGCTGAATGATGATACAGTTGCTGCCGGGATGGGTTTTGATAAACATCCGCATGATAATATGGAGATCGTATCGATCCCGTTATCCGGCGATTTGCATCATAAAGACAGCACGGGAAGAGATAAGATCATACGCCAGGGCGATGTTCAGATCATGAGCGCCGGCAGCGGAATTGCCCATAGTGAAATGAATGCGAATAAAGACAAGGAAGTAAAATTTTTGCAGGTGTGGGTATTTCCAAAAGAAAGAGATATTGAACCGAGGTACGAACAAAAAACATTTGAACCCGCAGACAGACAGAATAAGATATTAACTGTTGCAGCGCCCGATGATGCAAATGCGGTCTGGATAAACCAGGATGCATGGTTCTCTCTTGGAAATTTTTCTAAAGACCTTTCTGTAACATATGATCTGCATACAAAAGAAAACGGTGTATACGTTTTTGTTCTTACTGGAAAGGTAACGGTGAATGAACAACCGCTGGAAACGCGTGATGGATTGGGTGTATCAGAAACCAATTCAATCAACATCAAAGCGGATACCGATGCTGAAATATTATTGATCGAAGTACCAATGAAAATACAGGGAGCGTAATCATGCATACCAACAGAACAATCAAAAGCATTTTATATGCACAGCCGATGGATATGGGCGGAATGCCCATCAGGCAACCGTTTCCATCGCATAAAGCAGAACAGGTGGATCCGTTTTTATTACTGCATCACGCAGATATAAAAGTGCCAACGCATGTTGACACAAAACATGCAGGCGTTGGCCCGCACCCGCATCGCGGATTTTCTCCGGTGAGCTTTATTTTCAAAGGAGGCGTTCATCACCGTGACAGCCGCGGCAATGACAATGTTGTATATGCCGGCGGAACACAATGGATGAATGCAGGAATGGGTGTGATACATAGCGAAAGGCCGCCGGATGATATTCACGAAACAGGCGGCAGGCAGGAACTGATACAGCTTTGGGTAAACACACCCGCAAAACATAAAATGGATATCCCTTCTTACCATCCTGTAACAGCAGCAGAAACACCGGTTGTAAAATCAGCAGACGATCTTACATCAGTGCATATTGTTTCGGGTGAATTGAATGGCGTGAAAGGGCCGATCGATCCATTGTCGCCCGTAAATACTTTTACTGCGGAGATGAAGAAAGGTGCAAAATTTTTCTTCGCCATTCCTTCCACACACAATGCATTTATTTATATCATGGATGGAAAAGTACAGGTAACGGGCGATGGGGAAGTGGACAACAAATATGTGGCAGTTTTTAACCATGATGGCGAAGGCTTTGAACTGGAGGCGCTTGAAGACACACATCTTTTTATCGGCACAGGAGAACCGTTGAATGAGCCGGTTGCTTCTCATGGCCCCTTTGTCATGAATTCGCAAACCGAATTGATGGAAGCATTTCGCGATTATCAACTGGGTAAGATGGGCATACTTATTGAAGAATAGCTTCTGTCTATGGACCATGGTTTATAGACCATGGTCAGAGAAATAAATCTTTTAAATCTTAAAAAATATAAACATGTCAACCTACAAAATCGATGCAGCACACAGTGACATTACTTTTAAAGTAAAACACATGATGATCACCAACGTAAGCGGAAGCTTTACAAAATTTGATGCTACGATGGAAAGCAGCACAGCTGATTTCAGCGATGCAAAAATTTCATTTGAAGCAGATACCAGCAGTATCAGCACCCATAACGAACAGCGGGATGAGCATTTAAAAAGCGATCTTTTTTTTGCTGCTGAAAAATTTCCAACGATCAGCTTTACATCAGGCAGCCTCGTAAAAAAAGAAGAAGGCGTTTATATATTGACCGGTGACCTAACCATCCGCGATGTGACAAAAAGCGTAACACTGGATGTTGAATATGGCGGAACGATGACCGATCCATACGGACGAATAAAATCGGGTTTCGAAATAAACGGGAAGATCAACCGCCAGGAATTTGGTTTAACTTGGGGTGCACTCACCGAAGCCGGTGGTGTAGTCGTGGGCGATGAAGTAAAACTTCATGCAAACGTTCAGATGATCAAACAGTAATTATTACGACCCAAAATATGACAACTGCCAGTATTGCTTCAACACATTACAGTGTAAGGCTCCAGGATGGAAGACATGAATTTTTATCAGATGAACCTGTGAATATTGGCGGCGGCGATACGGGCCCGGCACCTGATGAATTGTTAGAAGCTTCACTGGCCAGTTGTACCGCGATCACTTTGCGGATGTATGCAGACAGGAAGAATTGGCGGGTAGCAGAAATAGATGTGACGGTGAGTTTGGAAAGACAGGGTAACAAAACGTTGTTTACAAGATCGATCCGTATTAACGGAACGATCGATGAAGAACAGCGTCAGCGTTTACTCGAGATCGCAAAAAATTGCCCTGTTTCAAAAACGCTGATGGGAGAAACGGAGATCAACAGCAGTATTACCTAAATGAACAAAAGAAATAAAAACAAGATGAATATAGAGATCATATCAGGCAGCCCGAGAAAAGAAAGTGTATCAAACAGGGTGGCTGTTTTTTTGCAGAAATATTTTACGGAGAAAACAAATCACACAATTAACATTATTGATGTTCGCGACTGGAACCTGCCATTGCTGCAACAGGTATTCTCCAGTGTTGAAAAAACTCCGGACACGTTTAAACCCCTTGCAGAAAGAATGTTTGCAGCAGATGCGTTTATTTTAGTAACACCTGAATTCAATGGCGGTTATTCGCCGGCGCTTCAGAATTTGATGGATCATTTTCCTAAGCAATACCATAAAGCATTTGGCATCGTAACGGCATCTCCCGGGGCGATGGGCGGCATGAGGGCATCGCAGCAATTATTGTTGATGATACCGGCACTGTTCGGTATCGCATCGCCACATATGCTGATAACACCGATGGCAGATCAAAAATTTGATGCGCAAGGAAAATTAACCGATCCGGGTTTTGAGAAACCGATCGACAACTTTGCCAAAGAATTCTTATGGCTGGCAGAAACCCTGCATCCGGAACTGAAAACGGTGTATAATTAACTTTAAAAAATGTGGCGGAGTTGTACCTTCGCCACTTCTTTTAATAACCATCATGAGCGACGACATCAGACACGAATGTGGCCTTGCCTACATCCGGTTACGAAAACCTTTCTCTTATTACCTGCAACAACACGGATCGGTTACATACGGGTTAAACAAACTGTACCTGCTGATGGAAAAGCAGCATAACCGCGGACAGGATGGTGCAGGTATCGCCGCTGTAAAACTGAATACCGAACCCGGCAGCCCTTTTCTGCATCGTATGCGCAGCAATGCACAGCAGCCGATCGCTGATCTTTTTTTTAAGATAGGCCAGGAAATAGCGGAACTGGAAAAATACCAGGCAGATATCAAACAACATCCCGGTTTGATGAAAGGGCATCTGCCATTTCTCGGCGAAGTATTACTTGGCCATTTGCGTTATGGTACACAGGGAAAAAATAATGTAGAGTTCTGTCACCCGTTTATTAAAAGGGATCTGATGCCGGGAAAAAATCTTGCACTGGCAGGAAATTTTAACCTGGTGAATACGGATGAGTTGTTTGACCTGATCAACATGAGCCCGGGTGATTTTCAAAAACAAAGCGACCTTGCTGCGATGATGGAAGTGCTGCATCATTTTTTATCGAAAGAAGATGAAGAACATCCTAATGCTGCAGATATTTTTAAAGTGTTGAAAAAAGCAACCCCATTATTTGATGGTGGTTATACAATTGGTGGTTTGCTTGGTAACGGTTATAGTTTTGTTTTGCGTGATGCACATGGAATACGCCCCGCCTATTATTACATCAATGATGAAGTGATCGTTGCCGCAAGTGAACGTGCCGCTATCAGAACAACATTCAATGTGGGTGAGAATGAAGTGCTGGAACTCATGCCCGGCATGGCTTTGATCGTTGATGATGCAGGTAACTATAAAATAGAACAGGTATCGGAACCAAAAGAAAGAAGGGCCTGTAGCTTTGAGCGAATTTATTTTTCACGCGGCAGCGATGAAAAAATTTACCGCGAAAGGATTGCGTTGGGACATCATTTGAGTAAAACAGTTTTAGAAAGCATCAGCTACGATTTAAAGAATACCATCTTTTCATACATACCCAATACCGCTGAAGTTGCTTTTTATGGATTGGTAAAAGGCATGGAAGAATACCTGAACAAAATAAAAGTAGAACGTATATTAAGCTGGGGCAATGATTTTACGCCGGAGAAATTAGAAGAGATGGTAACGCGAAAGATCCGCCAGGAAAAGATCGCGATCAAGGATGTCAAACTCCGCACATTTATTACCGAAGATGCGAACCGCAATGAAATGGTACAGCACGTGTATGATATTACTTATGGCACCGTTCGAAAAAATGAAGACACATTAGTAGTAATAGACGACAGCATTGTACGCGGCACCACCTTAAAAGAAAGCATCATCCGCATGCTTTCGCGTTTGAAACCGAAAAAGATTATCGTGGTATCTTCTGCACCGCAGATACGTTATCCGGATTGTTACGGAATTGATATGAGCAAACTCGGCGATTTTATTGCCTTCCGCGCAGCGATCGCTTTATTGAAAGAAAGAGGCATGGAGGATGTGTTGACAGACCTGCATGAAAAAATAAAAGAACTGCAACGGAACAATCAATTGCACGTTGAAAACGTTGTCCGGCAGGTTTACAAACCATTTACCACGCAGGAAATTTCAGACAAGATCGCGCAACTCATCACGCCAAAAGAAATCGATACGCCGGTTGAAGTAATTTACCAGACCATTGAAGACCTTCACGACAGTTGTCCCACCAACACCGGCGACTGGTATTTTACCGGCAACTATCCAACACCGGGCGGTAACCGTGTAGTGAATAAAGCTTTTTTGAATTATATGGAAGGGAAGAATGTGAGAGGGTATTAGAATTTTGGAATTGACGATTGGGAAATTTTGAAATTGAATTGTTTAAATTTTATCATCAAATTCCAAAATTTCCCAATTCCAAAATTCCAAAATTGTCCTCACACTCTATAACATATCGCATTAATATTCATCCCCGCACCTACAGAAGCAAACATTACAACATCGCCTGTTTCAAAAGAATGCGGATCGAGCAGTTCGTGTTTTACGAGGTCGTATAAAGTAGGGATGGTAGCAACGGAACTGTTGCCGAATTTATGAATGCTCATCGGCATGATATCCGATGGCACCTCTTTGATGTTATATAATTTGTATAACGCTTTTACAAAACCTTCATCCATTTTTTCATTGGCCTGGTGAAGAAAGAATTTTTTTACATCGGTAACCTGCAACCCGCATTTATCCAGGCATGTTTTCATGGCAAGCGGCACGTTTTTAATTGCATACTCATATACTTTGCGGCCCTTCATTTTCATGTAACGGATATTGTTGTCGGCGCCCGGCAAATATGATTTTCCATAGTGGAGATAAAAAGCTTCATCCACGCAATGGCTTTGTACCGCTGTTGAAAGAATACCGCTTTCTGTTTGTTCAACAGCTTCGATAACGGTAGCGCCCGCGCCATCGCTGAAGATCATGCTGTCGCGGTCGTAAATATCTATTACACGGCTTAGTGTTTCGGCGCCGATCACCAGGCATTTTTTTGCAATGCCCGCTTTGATGAATGCATCGCCCTGTATCACACCCTGTATCCATCCGGGGCAGCCAAATAAAATATCATATGCCACGCAGTCGGGATTGCGGATTCCCAGCGATTGTTTTACCCGCGAAGAAAGTGCGGGTAAAGCATCTGTTTGAACGGTATCTTTTAAAACATTGCCAAAATTATGCGCAACAATTATCTGGTCGAGCGTTTCAGGATCAACACCTGCATCTTCAATGGCCCTGCGTGCAGCAATGGTAGCCATATCAGAGGTATTCATTTCGCAATCGGCATAACGGCGTTCTTCAATGCCGGTAATATCCCTGAATTTTTCTGCTATTTCGTTGGGCGGTGTAATAATGCGCTCGTAGTCTTCGCCATAAAAATCCTGTGACGCAAAGTCTTTATTCGTTTTTATATTCGGCGGAATATAACTTCCGGTTCCGGTGATCACAGTTCTTGTTTGCAGCATGGCAATTCGGATGGTCGTTTTTAGTACAACAAAACAAAACGGTTGTTTTCAAATGTAATAATTATTCAGGCATAAAAATGCGAGCGGTTGTTAGTTAACCTGGATTTGTAAACTGAAAAGTAAATCCGCAGATCTGCAGATTTATAGTACCGCAACGAATACGTTTATAAAAATTTATCTCCCTTGTTACGTTTTACTTCTGCCACATATTCTTTGATGAACTGTTCTTTTTCTTTTTTGCAGATGAGCAAAACGTCTTTTGTATCCACCACAATAAAATCATCCATGCCCTGCAGTACCACTAATTTTTCATTGGAAACAGATACCATACATTTTGTGGCATCGATCACAATTACATTTTCTCCGGCTACTGCATTTCCCAGGTAATCTTTTTCCAAATTATCATACGCGCTGTTCCATGTTCCGAGATCGCTCCAGCCGAATGATGATGGGATCACATATACATTATCCGCTTTTTCCATGATCGCAAAATCGATGGAAACATTGGTGCATAATGGATAGATCCGGCTGATGGCTTCTTTTTCTTTATCCGTATTAAAATTTTCTTTTTCGCCATCGAACAGTTCAAACATTTCAGGCTGATAGATCTCAAATGCTTTTACCACATTTTTTACCTGCCAAACAAATATGCCCGCATTCCAGAGAAAATCGCCGCTCGCTAAAAAAGTCTTTGCCAGTTCGAGATTGGGTTTTTCTGTAAAGGTTTTTACTTTATAAATGCCATCGGCAACAGCCATTGCTTCATGCTGTATATAACCATAACCTGTATTGGGATGCGTGGGTTTAATACCAAGTGTTACCAACGCTCTGATATGTGCAACAAAACCCAATGCCTGTGTTGTGATCTTTCTGAAATTTTCATTATCGAGTATCATATGGTCGCTTGGCGCCACGATCAATGATGCTTCCGGGTCTTTTTGTAAAAGTTTAAACGAAATATAGGCAACACAGGGTGCTGTATTCTTACGGCTGGGTTCAGCAATAATATTTTCAACAGACAGCTCAGGCAATTGCTCTTTTACAATATGCGTGTATTGTTCTGTGGTAACAACAAAGATATTTTCGGCAGGAATAAAAGCTGCATACCGCTCGTAGGTCCATTGAATAAGGGTTTTGCCGGTGTTCAGTATATCGAGGAATTGTTTTGGATAACCGCTGCGGCTGCTCGGCCAGAAACGGCTGCCAATCCCACCGGCCATGATGGCTACGTAATGATGTTTGTTCATCTGTATGAATTGTGTAGGCAAAATTTGCGCTGCAATATTACAGGCTTATTCAACAATACGCGCGATTATCTTGGTTAAACAATTCCTTCTCTTACCAGGTCGTGAATATGTAACATGCCAAGGTACCGGCCATTTTCTTCAACGATCAGCTGACTGATATCATTTCTGCGTAAAATATCCAGCGCTTCTACGGCCAATACAGATGGCGATATGGTTCTGGGCTGCGGAGATAAAATGTTTTTGGCAGTAACCGATTGAACATTGTCGCTTCTTTCCAGCATCCGCCTGAGATCGCCATCTGTTATGATCCCGATTACCTTATGGCCGTCATCAATAACCGCCGTAGCGCCCAGCCTTTTTTTAGTTATCTCTACGATCACTTCTTTTAAACCGGCTGTTGCTAAAACATGCGGGCTCTCATTCGCAGTATACACATCAGATACACGCAGGTATAATCTTTTTCCCAAATTACCACCGGGATGAAATTTGGCAAAATCCTCACCTGTAAAGCCGTTGAGCTGCATCAGGCAAACAGCCAGCACATCACCCATTACCATCTGTGCGGTAGTGCTGCTTGTTGGCGCAAGATTGTTTGGGCAGGCTTCTTTGCTTACAGTTGTATTAAGTACGACGTCGACATTCACCGCTAAAAAGCTTTCTTTATTTCCCACCATACCGATCAACATATTGCCAAAGTTTTTGATCAGCGGAACCAGTACTTTTATTTCCGGGCTTTCACCGCTTTTACTGATGATGAGCACAATGTCTTCTTTCTGAATCATGCCCAGGTCGCCATGAATGGCATCGGCGGCATGCATAAACAAGGCAGGTGTTCCGGTAGAGTTAAGAGTAGACACGATCTTCTGCGCCACGATGGCTGTTTTTCCGATACCGCTAACAACCAGGCGGCCTTTGGAAGCATGGATGTTTTGAACGGCTTTTTCAAAAGACGCGTCAATAAAAGCGGCCAGGCCAGCAACAGATCGTGCCTCCAGTTCTATGGTATGTAAAGCGGTTTGATGGATGGATGAACTCATGTGGCGCAAAGATAAACTTTACAGGCAAAGTGAAGGTATTGCGGCAATACTTCATTAACTTCGCCATCCTTTTTACAGCTTTCTGCAAGCATAGGAATGAACTGATTTATTGCCCCGCAAACCAACCGGCCAAAATTTTAAGTGAATTTTACCGGCAAAATGAAGTAAATTATTACCTGTTTGGAAAGTGCTCCCGCAAAGCGGGAAGAAAAATTGATTTTGATACATGGCAACAACTATAAAGAAAACACCCCCAAAGAAAACTGTTTCTGTTACGAAGAAAGCGGTTATAGCTACTTCAACGACCAAGACAAAAGGCCCATCACATTCTTATGATATTTATGCAGCGCTGGAAACCTATTTTGGCTTCCGCGACTTTAAAGGCACACAGGAGCTCGCGATCAACAGCGTATTGAACGGCCAGGATACTTTTGTGATCATGCCTACAGGCGGCGGCAAAAGTTTATGCTACCAGTTACCCGCCATGATCATGCCCGGCTGCGCTATTATCGTTTCACCGTTGATCGCTCTGATGAAAAACCAGGTTGATCTGGTCAGGGGTTACAGCGAGAATGATGAAGTGGCGCATTTTCTTAATTCATCTTTGAATAAAGGGCAGATCAAAGCTGTGCGCGATGACCTCACTGCAGGTAAAACCAAACTCTTATATGTAGCGCCCGAAACATTGACCAAACAGGAGAACCTCGATTATTTCAGCGATCTTGATATTTCTTTTTTTGCAGTGGATGAAGCGCATTGTATTTCAGAATGGGGGCATGATTTCAGGCCGGAGTACAGAAGATTGCGCGAAATGATGGATATCATCAACCCGGATGTTCCGGTAGTTGCGTTAACAGCTACTGCAACACCTAAGGTAAAAAGCGATATCGTAAAAAATCTTGGCCTCCGTAACCCAACCATTTTATTGTCTTCATTCAACCGTTCCAATCTGTATTACGAGATACAACCCAAGATCGAGAAAGAGCAAACGATCAAAAGCATTGTAAAATTTATTACCGGCCATAAAGGCAAGAGCGGCATTATTTATACGCTGAACCGTAAAACAACGGAAGAGCTTGCAGAGATCTTAATGGCTAACGGCATCAAAGCGGTTGCTTATCATGCAGGGCTCGATCAAAAACTGCGTGCAGGCAGGCAGGATCAATTCCTGAATGAAGAAGTGCAGGTGATCGTTGCCACCATTGCATTTGGAATGGGTATCGATAAACCCGATATCCGTTACGTGATTCATTTCAATATCCCGAAATCGATCGAAAACTATTACCAGGAAACGGGCCGTGCGGGCCGTGATGGCATGGAAGGATTGTGCGTGTTATATTATTCGCATAAAGATGTTTCGAAACTGGAACACCTGATGCGCGATAAACCTTTGAGTGAAAGAGAAGTGGGCGCACAGCTGATAGATGAAACCGTTGCCTATGCAGAAAGCGCTGTGTGCCGCCGTAAAATACTGCTGCATTATTTTGGCGAAGACTGGGAAACACCCAATTGCGGTAACTGCGATAACTGTTTACATCCCAAAGAAAAAATAGAAGCAAAAGACGATGTGGTAAAAATAATCAAAGTGGTCAAAGCCCTCGATGAACGTTTTACAACCGATTATGTAGTGAATGTGGTGATGGGAAAATTAACACCGCAGATAAATATTTACCGTCATGATGCATTGCCGGTATTTGGTATCGGCAAGGACAAAGAAAACCATTTGTGGAGCAGTTTGGTGAGGCAGATGTTGCTCGAAAACCTGATCAAAAAAGACATTGAAGAATATGGTTTATTAAAGATGACAGATAAGGGCGAGAAGTTTTTAAAGAAACCGGCATCCTTTAAAATTGTTTTGAATAATTTATATGAAGATGCGCAGTTTGATGAAGACGAAGGCGAGAATGCTACGCAAACCGGCGCAGCAGCTGATGAGAAATTATTTGAGATGCTGAAAGAACTCCGGCAGAAAGAAGCGAAGAAAAAAAGCCTGCCGCCTTTTGTGATCTTTCTTGAAAATTCTCTGCAGGATATGGCAACCATCTATCCAACCACATTGGAAGAAATGGAAAAATGCCAGGGTGTAAGCAAAGGCAAAGCCATCAAATACGGAAAGCCGTTTGTAGAACTTATTGCAAAATATGTGGAAGAGAATGATATTGAAAAACCGGATGATTTTGTTATGAAGAGTGTGGCCAATAAAGCCAACAATAAAATATACATCATACAAAACGTAGATAAAAAGATACCGCTCGAAACGATTGCAAAGAACAAGAGCCTGAAGTTAGATGAGCTGCTCGAAGAGATGGAAACCATTGCTGCCAGCGGAACCAAACTCAACCTCGATTATGCTATTGACGAATGGCTGGATGCATACGACCAGGAAGAGATCATTGATTATTTTAAAAGCTGCCAGACATCATCTTTACAGGTAGCGCAGGAAGAACTGAGTGAGAATAATTATAATTGGGAACAGTTAAAAATTATGCGGATCAAGTTTTTGAGCGTGTTTGGGAATTGATCGCGGATTGCGCGAATGGAATGTATGATAGATAAGATGTGCCCGTTCTTTTGAGCGGGCTTTTTCATTTGCAACAACCTTCAGGATGTGTAGCAATATCTTGAATATAGTTTCGATGTTTCTTTTGCCGCAGCCTTCTCTTGCCGCAGCCTTCTCTCGCCGCAGCCTTTGGGCTGTGGGCTCAATAAATCTTCCTTAATATGGTTTCGGTGCTTTAGCACCCAGTTATAAAACATAGTAACTAGGTATAAATACGATATAAAATAACTAACAACTTTTATTTCTTTACTGGATCATGTCATACACAAGGGTATTTATTCATTATGTATGGGCTACCAAACGCCGCAAGCCGATATTGATATTGCCTTACAGAAAACTTCTTTTTGATCATATTCGCGAAAATGCTTTACTGAAAGATATTTATCTCGACCGCATTAATGGATATACCGATCATGTGCACTGCCTTGTTTGGTTAAACGCTAGGCAAAGCCTTGATAAAACAGCCCAATTATTAAAAGGTGAATCCGCTTACTGGTTTAATCACCATTCTGAATTGAACATGCCCAGGCTTGAATGGCAGGATAATTATTTTGCAGTATCTGTAAGTTTGTCGATGCTTGAAACGGTAAGAAGATATATAGATAACCAGGAAACGCATCATCAGCAAAAAACATTTGCCAGGGAATATGAAGAATTAATGAAACAATACCTCATTACCAAAGACTTGGAAAACAGTTTGGCTCATTTCAATTTAAAGACGAGGCGCTAAAGCGCCGAAAACAATAATCAGAATGCTTTTAATCTAAATCCACAGCCTAAAAGCTGCGGCAAGAGAAGAAAAGGCTGCGGCAAGAGAAGGCTGTGACAAAAAAATGTTTTAATGTATGATCGGTAAAATATGCCATTCTGCTGAACGCTTTTACGCTTCGCATTTTGGGCTGAAGCCTGTATTTTATAATAACTCTGACACGGAAGAAGCTCTTATATATGAAACCCCTTCCAATCCTTTAAAATAAGCAGTGCCACATTTTATTTTCATCTGCTCACTATTCAATAATTCCTGGCCGGCGCTTTTTGTCTCCACAATAAAATAAACTTTTTTCTCATTTTCAAACACAACCGCCCAATCCGGATTATATGTGCCGATAGGTGTATTGATTTTAAAACCGGATGGTAATTTAAAATAGAACTCAACATGTATGTTGCTTTCACAATCTCCCGCAAATGTATTTTCAACGCCGGAGTCTAAGGGTATTATGTTTTCATAGATCGTCTTACCCGGATCACTTACTTTAAAATTATCCTTATTGTAATAGATTTCGAAATCGGTATCAAACAAACTCATCTCATAAACTGTTGTCCCGATCTTTTCATAACGGATGCCATCAATCATTAATTTATATAACTCTGCTTTTATTACAGCCACTATATTATCCATAAATGATTGCGGATTAACAAAGAACTCAGGTAGCCGGTTGCTCTTTTTAAGTATTTCAAGAATGGTTGCCCTTGTTAATTCGGTTTTATTCTGAATATAGGAAAGTATATCCGGCAGTTCAAATTCCAAACTATATGTTCTATCCAAACTCTCTCCCAGTATTTTGCCACCGGCAACACCGTCATCAGTGAGTAATATTTCTTTCCTGACAGATCGAATAGCTGGTTTTGTTATTTCAGGCATTCTCAATTTATCTTTGACAGCCTCAGAAGCACTCTCAATAAGTTTTGAAGTATTATAGTTAACACTGTACCTGCTCCGGAATTTTATCCTTTCCCAAATTTGTAAAAATTTCGGGTCCATTTCAAATCCTTTTCTCAGGGTCACTTTTTGTTTTTTGTTTTTATCCCGGATCCCTGTAAATATTACATCGCATTCTTCTTCGATCTCTTTTTGTAATGCTTTTGCAAAATCATCATACGATTCATTTGCAATAACAGTCAGGCGGTTAATAGTTTTGTCAAAGATCCTTTCACCATCCTGGTTTACAGGCAAGCGAAGGCCACGGCCGATTTCCTGCCGTTTTCTTATTGTAGACCGGGTTTCATTTAAAGTGCATATTTGAAATACATTAGGATTATCCCATCCTTCACGGAGAGCAGAATGGCTAAAAATAAATCGTAAAGGCGTTTTTGCATCAAGGAGTTTTTCTTTTTCCTGCATGATCAGTTTGTAAGTATCATCATCAGCAATTGTTTCACCGCCTGTGTCCTTTATTCTGCCTTTGCTATCCTGGGAGAAATAGCCATTATGGACTTCGCTTACAGGATGGGTTATTGTGTTTTCGATACCTGCTTTTTTTATCTCCTCCTGATAGATCTCTTCAAACCATTCGGCAAATTTCCCTTTTATCATATTCCCCTGTTCATCGTATTCCCTGTAATTTTTTACTCTGTCAATAAAGAACAGCGATAAAACTTTTATTCCCCTGCCTTTAAATCTTTTCTCTTTCTGCAGATGCTCTTCTACCGTTTTTTTTATCATGTACCTCATCAACTCATCATGCATGCCGCCCTGTGATTCACCAACCGAAAGAACAAGGTTGTTACCAAGTTCTATCGTATTGTTACCGGGATCGATTCCGGTAACAATAAAACCGTTTTTATACATTTCACGCTGGTTGCTATGATCATATATATCATCGCCCACTTTTATTGTTACAGATTTTTTAACGGCCCCTTTTTCTGTATTGCAATCAATTTTAATTTTTGCTGTTATTTTTGTTTTCGTTGAATGAATGCTTTCCAATTCAATAAATGCCTGGTTCATTGAATTTTCGCTAAGCACAGAATCAACTTCAATTTGTTTTACAAGGCCCAGGTTATAGGCTTTTACCGGGTTTAAAGAATACAATAAATTATATGCATTTTTATGTGTAGCTGAATAACGGAGGGTACATAAAGGGTTTAAATTATCGATCGCTTTTTTACGGATACCTCCCTCCATATTTTGCGGCTCGTCTACAATAACGATCGGATTACAGCTTTGCAGGAATTCTATCGGTTTTTTACCGCTTAAACGGTCGTTGGGTTTATTGATGATGTTTTCATCTTTTGCAAATGCATCTATATTGATCACCAATATCTGGATGGTATTTGCAGAAGCAAATCCACGTAGAGCGGGAACAGCTTTACTATCGTATACGGTGAAGTTTACCGGTGTCTTATCATATAAATTCTGAAAATGATCGGATGTGATCTGCAGGTTTTTAAAAACGCCTTCACGGATCGCAACAGATGGCACTACGATCACAAATTTTTTAAAACCATATAATTTACTCAACTCATAAATGGTGCGGAGATACACATAGGTTTTACCTGTTCCCGTTTCCATTTCAACCGAAAAGTGCATGCCCTGGAAAGTGCCTGCAGCATTATTTATTTCATTGCGCTGCTGGATGATCCTGGTATTCTCCCATATCTGCTCATTGTTCAATAATAACTTATTGCCAAAGCCATTTTCAGAATAAGCTAAACTGCCGTAGGATAAAGATGTTTCAAAATCGCCGGAGGGCAGCGGCTGCCCTTCAAACAGATCCGTAACCGCTTTGATGGCGTCTAATTGATACTGTTGGCTGCTATCGAAATGTAATTTCATGATCCCGGCGGCTAAATTGTTTTAAAATCTATTCCGGCGTCTTTTAGTTGCAGCATTGTATTTGTTTTTAACTGGTCATTGCCGGCAAAAAGTTTATCAAGGGCAATCAGCTTTTTTGGATTGGTAACAATGACCTGCCGGATCATAGACTCGTTAATGTTATGCAGGGCTATTACTATTTCGCCATCATTTACGAAATAAAGGTTATCAGCAAACACCACTTTATCAGTAAGTGAATAACCCGATTTCAACATCAATTCATATAACATGCCCTGTGCCGAACCCGTTTCATTCACAGGGTTAGTAAAAATATCCAACTGCTGCAGCAAATTCTCTGCATTTATTTCACTGCCCCGCCAGATCCTGAAGTTGGAAGGGATCAGTTTGAAAACTTTAAAACCCGGGCCTTCACTTTCCTTTTCAATATTGGCGATAAGCAGGTCTGTCAATTCTTTCGAACTCTTTACGATCAGTTTTTCCGGTTTGTTATTTTCGTTTCTGATCTTTTTAATTACCCGCCTGATCCTCTCTTTGGAGATATCAGCAATAGTTTTATAACCGGCTTTGAAAGCCTCACTTTTTTCTTCGCATAATTCGGGAAGCTGAACAAGGATAAATTTGCGGTTACCATTATCGGTTTTGTTTTGCTCGAGCACTGCATGTGCCGTAGTACCCGATCCGGCAAAAAAATCTAAAATGATATCATTTTTATCAGCAACAAATTCCAAAAAACTTTTCTCGAGCAACTCGTCTTTCGGAAACTTGAAAATATCTCTTCCCATCAGGTCGCTTAATCTTTTTGATGCAGCTCTCCCATCATTATAGATCACACTTCTAAAAGACTCTTTAGAATCTTCTAATCTTTTTTTAGGTTTGATCAATACTGTTTCATCTTCGCCAAAAACCACGTCACCATCATTTATTAATTTTTTTAAAGTATCCTCCGGATAGCGGAAACCTTTTTCAGGTATTTTACATGCTTTGCCTGTTACAGGGTGAACGACCTCATAGAAATAGCCGCCAAATTTCGGGTTGGCAATATCCGCATCATGAAAAACACCTTTTTCATCAACATTGTTATAGTGTAAAAAACCAGACAGGGATTCTTTGTTTTGATTGATCCATTTCCTTAATTCGATTTGTATCGATTGCGGATCATCCCATACCGGTTTTAATTCTGCATACTTTTGTTTTATCCGGTCTGCTTTTTCGGAATCTTTTTTCCAGACAGAATGCAGGCTCTTGTTTTTGCAATAGACCAACAGATACTCATGTTCATTTGCGATCAAACTCGGATTATTGTCCGTTGCTGTTTCTATTACTACCTGGGAAATAAAATTCTCTTCTCCGAAAATTTCATTCATCAGTAAGCGGAGATTATGGATCTCATTGTCATCAATATGGATCAGGATCACGCCATCATCGCGCAAAAGATTCTTCGCAAGGAATAGCCTGGGATACATCATGCTCAACCAATTGCTGTGAAAATGCCCGCTGTCTTTACTGTTTTTTCGAAACAGCCCGTCTTTCATCAGATTGCCTTCTTCATCTTTTTCGCCGATCCGTTTTAAATAATCTTCCTTTTTCTCACTGAATTTATCCGGATATACAAAACTGTCGCTGCCGGTATTATAAGGAGGGTCAATACAGATAACCTTTATTTTACCATGATACGATCTTTGCAAAACTTTTAATACCTCTAAATTTTCTCCCTCAATAAATAAATTTTCAGCTGTATCAAAATGAATGGATTCTTCGGGCTGCGGTTGTAAAGTGGCTGTTGTAGGAACCTGTAATATTTTAAAGGCATCAGACTTCCCTGCCCAATTAAGAACATAACGTTCATTCGAAAAATTAATGTCGTTACTGAAAGTTGCTCTTAGTTTTTCCCAATCCAGCTGATCTTCTGCAAACAATTCAGGAAGAAACTGTTTCAATTTTTCAAGATTCGTCTGTACTATATCTAATGAATCACCGTCCATTTCTTGGAGAAACTGTCTTTAAACTGCAATTATATACCTTAAAGACAGTAAATGTATTTAAAATACAGATAACTGTATTATAAAGACAGTTTAAGAATAGCCAGTTCAGGAATTTTGGAGGGTGAAAAAAGAGATAGGAACCCGTATAAGAAAACTCAGGGAAAGCAAGGATTACACGCAGGACAACATGGCTGCGGAGTTAGAAATTACTGCTGGCGCTTACGCTAAAATTGAAAGAGGAGAAACCGATCCGTCCATCACACGTTTACTGCAAATTGCCGATATCCTTAAAGTGGATATTATTTCTTTTTTAAAAGACAGCCCTGCATCGCTGTTTGCAGTTGAAGAACCCAAACTTTCATACGGCGCCTATGCCACCAAAGATGATGTTAACAATCTCACACAAACAATCAAACAACTTCAGAAAGAGATCGAAAAGCTCAAATCACAGAATGTTGTAGGGAAGAAAATAACCACTAAGAAAAAAATTAAATAGGGGCAATAGTCCATAGACCATGGTCCATTGACTATGGACCATGGCCTATTATGGAAAATCAGGGACTTCGGCGTCTTAGTTTAAAAACAATATGGCCGAACTACAACAACAGGACAACCGCAACAAGCGTGGCGGCATCCGCAGCAAAAAATTATCTACCCGGGTAGATCTTACGCCAATGGTAGATCTCGGTTTTCTCCTCATCACTTTTTTTATTTTCACCACCACGATGCAGCAGGCCAATGGATTGAAGCTGGTATTGCCGGATGATACGCCTACTAATGATCCACCGGTTACAGCAGACAGCAAAACCATTTCACTCATTCTGCAGGACAATGATGTGATCCACTATTACCAGGGATTACACAAAGAAAAAGTTCAGTCAACCAATTATTCCGTTGCAGGGCTTCGTTTGGTGCTGCAACAAAAATTGAAGGAAGTGCGCAATCGTTTTGGTAACAGCGATGAAACCGTTGTACTCATTAAACCCACTTCATACGCCAGTTACCGGAACATTGTTGCGGTGCTGGATGAAATAAAGATCACCGGCGTAAAAAAATATGTTTTAATGGAACCATCAACGGCAGAAAATTCCCTTTGAGGCAGGGGAAAATTCCCGTTTCTTTTCAAACTGTTAAATTATTGGCATTATAGTTGCAATATTTGTGCAGCGGGGGTGGCTGATCATGTGTCAATAGTATGTCCCCGGTTCATTAAATCAAATTTGCAACGGCTTAAACAGAAAACATGTTCATTCAAAATTTACAACCGGGCCTCATCGAAAACCTGAGCTATGTTACCGTACTGGCGGATAAAACAGGCCGCCTGGTATTAAAAGTACTTGATATCGACGGGCGCATTGCCAAAACAGTAGTGGCAAACATCAACGAAGGAAAACAACAACTGGAGCTTAATATGGAAGACCTTAACAGCGGCCGCTATGTAATGAACGCTTTCTGCGGCGATACTTTTTTGAAGTCTATCCGGTTTGTAAAACAATAAAGTCTTTTTTCAATTGGGGGTATATATATGGGTCCTGCTGAAAAGCGGGACCTACTTTTTTTCATAAGCTGCTATCCTTTGTTTCACATTTTCGCGGATGCCCAGGTAAAAAAGATTCATATCAGCGATATGATAATTCTTTGTTGTGAGGAACACATTACCCAAAAAATGAGGCTTATCTGTCCACAAAACACCACCGCTTATTTTTGCATTTGAAACGTTCTTTACGAGTTTATTAAAATTCAATAACAATCCACCCTTGTTCAACAACCTGTTTGCATTTGGTATCTGTGCGTCCCAGGTAATTGGGTTGGTAACTATGCTGACAAATTTTTCATTCATTACATAATCCGGTTCATAGCCTTCTTTAAAAGTGCGCCAGCTGCAGGCGCAACCAGTTTGGCCGGGTGTGTTGCATGGTTTGATCGAACTGAAATAGTCAGGTTCCAAAGGCATACCTACTAAATAAGCAACTACCAGTTTTTTTTGCAGTTCAGTTCCATCAAACAATTCTTTCAATAAACGTTTGGCATGCGTGGTTCCCTGGCTATGTGCGGCAATGACAATCGGCCGGCCATTATTATTGTGTTGTAAATAATACAGAAATGCGGCTTTCACATCCTGGTAGGCAAGTTCAAATGCGGCGAGCGCCTGCAATGTATCCTCTGCTGTTACAGGAAAATAACACGAAAGGTTTGCCTGCCGGTAACGTGGTGAGTAGACCCTGCCCGCTTCATTAAAAATACTTGCCTGGAACAGGATGGTGCTGTAATCTGTTTTGGCATTCAGTTCGGCATTATCAACCGGTGCATTCAGGCCGAGCAGGCTTTTCTTGTCTGTATAGGTGGTGGGATGAATAAAGAAAATATCAACCGATGTATCGGGCCGAAACCCTTCGCGCAGCGGGAGCGGAATGCTATCCGATGGATCCCATTTTACAGGATGCGCCGCCCAATGATCCAGCCTGCTGTAATCGGGAGTACCCGCCGGTGTAGTAAATGTATAATTCGATGTGAATTGTTGGTATTTATTGCTGCAGGAAGTTATCAGCAGGCAAATAATAATAACAGCAATAAAACGTTTTTGTATCATATACTAAAGTTGATAAAAATCTTTCAGAAAGCTATGTTATCTACAAATCCGTACTATTTGCCGGTTCTTTTGTAATTTTCCAGACTGATTTTGTTTTTATTTTTCACTTAAATCTAATACTATGTCTATCCCGGTAGTTGACCTCGCAGATTTTCTCAGCGGCGACCCGAAACGTAAAGCAGATTTTGTTCAGTCGCTTGGCAAAGCTTATGAAGAAGTTGGTTTTGTTGCAGTAAAAAATCACGGTGTCCCCGATGAGCTGATCGCACATCAATATGAATATGTTCAGCAGTTCTTTGCACTTCCCCTGGAGAAGAAACTGGAATATGAAGTAAGCGGCCTAGCCGGACAGCGCGGCTACACCAGCTTTGGCCGCGAACATGCCAAAGGCAGCGAAGCGCCGGATCTGAAAGAATTTTTTCAATACGGGCAAACCGTAGAAGACAATGACCCGATCAAATCCGAGTATCCGGATAATGTTTCTGTAAACGAGATCGGCCCTTTCAACAAAACATTATTTGATGCATACCGCAACTTTGAAAAAAGCGGAACCGCATTATTACAGGCCATCGCTTTATACTTAGGGCTTGACGAACATTATTTTGATAAGTATGTACACAATGGAAATTCTATTCTCCGTTGTATTCATTATCCGCCCATCACCAATGAACCTAAAAGTGCGATACGTGCCGAACAGCATGAAGACATCAACCTGATTACCTTATTAGTAGGTGCATCAGCCGATGGCTTGCAGATATTGACCAAGCAGGGTGATTGGGTTGGCGTAACATCCTTACCCGAACAGATCGTAGTAAATGTGGGCGATATGCTTCAACGCCTCACCAATAATAAATTATGCAGTACCACACACCGCGTGGTAAACCCGGCAAGGGAATTATGGCATACCAGCCGTTTTTCTATGCCGTTCTTTTTACATCCACGAAGTGAAATGGATCTTACATGCCTGGATAGTTGTATCGATGCGGCTCATCCCAAAGCATATCCGGATGCAACCGCCGGTGAATATCTGGATGAAAGGCTAAGAGAGATAGGGTTGAAGAAATAGCCTGAACCCGGATCACCGGAAATAAATTTTACCGCGCCTTTGCGCCTTTGCGAGAAAGTTTATGCGCAAAGCGCAAAGGCGCATTTTTTTTCACAGCCATAAACCATTTTCGCTTTCTCCGATCTGATCGGTCATGCAAGATCCTGATTCAGATATTTATTGTTGAGGCACATCATTTTTAATTAATTTTCAACATAAACCAAGATCCCCGTAATGGTTTTAGCGCGCCATACCCCTTTTTTACGAGCCGTGTTCTGGCACAGTATCACTGCTTTTGGCGGTCCGCAGGGACATATGGGAATGATGCTCAAAACATTTGTGCATCGCCGCCATGATGTAACAGAATCGGAACTGATCGAATACAATGGGTTTTGCCAATTGCTTCCCGGAGCATCTTCCACACAAACACTTACGCTGATCGGTTATAAAAGAGGCGGCCTTTCTCTGGCGATACTTACTTTATTGATATGGATCTTGCCTGCCTGTATATTAATGGGCGGCGTTTCTTTTCTACTTGATTATTTTGATGATATGGGTTTAACGGTTGGCGTATTCAAATTTGTACGGCCAATGGCGATCGGGTTCATTGCCTATTCTACATTCCGGATATTTGGTATTGCGGTAAATAATACTATTACAAAAGTGATCATGGCAGTGGCAACCATTGCTACGTTCCTTGCTTTTAAAACGCCATGGATATTTCCTGTATTGATCGTTGCAGCCGGTATTGCCACCAACTTCAGCGATAAACGGATACCGCAGAAAGGTATTCTTCCCAAAAAAATAAAATGGGGCAATATCTTGATTTTTATTGCACTGTTTGGTATGGCCGGGTATTTATCTGAAACCGCCAGCAGCCAGAACTGGCGTACGCGCAGGCCCATCAACCTTTTTGAAAATGCATATCGTTTCGGCAGCCTTGTTTTTGGCGGCGGCGATGTATTGATACCATTGATGTACGAACAATATGTAACACGCCCCGAAACAAAACGGGTACAGGAAACAAAAAGGGATGTATTGAAAATAAGCCGTGAAGATTTCCTGACCGGCTCCGGAATTGTACGCGCTATTCCCGGCCCCGTATTTTCGATCGGCTCATTCGCCGGGGGAATGGCGCTCCGCGAACAAGGCCCTGCCATGCAACTGTTGGGTTGCCTCATCGGTTCCATTGCTATTTTCCTTCCGAGCGCTTTACTGGTACTGTTCTTTTTTCCCGTGTGGCAGAACCTGAAAAAATATGCGGTCATCTTCCGTTCATTAGAAGGCATCAATGCCGCTGTGGTAGGAATTATGGGCGGTGCAACCTGCTATCTGGTACAGGATACATTTCTCGGCTCACTCATCAATGGAAAGATGATCGGTATATGGGATCTGCTTATCGTTATCGCAACCTTTCTTCTCCTTAGAAGCAACCGGGTTGCCGCTCCGTTTATTGTACTGGGTTGTTTATTGATGGGCTGGCTGCTTTAGATAATTAGTAATTAATAGTTAGTAATTGGTAATTGAAGGCGCAACGCAATCGAAAGAAAGAAAACAACATTGCACCTTTGCTTCCTTTGCATCTTGGCGTAAAATTAAAGTATCGGCAACATCCATCATCTTTAAAAAACGCTGAACCATTGGGTGTAATTACGAAAATCCTGTATATTAGAGGATGGTCACACTAGCACTTTACAACTTAAAAGGTGGTGTAGGCAAAACTGCTGCCACTATAAACCTGGCGTATTTAGCTGCCAAAGAAGGCTATAAAACATTGATATGGGATATGGATCCGCAAGGCTCCTCCTCCTTTTATCTGGGTGCAAAAGCCGGAGCCAAAAATGAATCGCGCAAATTGCTGAACAGCGAAATGGATCTGCTCGATGCGGTACAGAACTCAGCATACGAAAACCTCGATATTATTCCCGCCGATCTTTCTGCACGGCATGCAGACGTTTTATTAAGCGAAATGAAACAATCCAAAAGAAAGATCGCCTCACTGCTGGGCGGCCTGAAAAAAGAGTATGATGTGGTGATACTGGATTGCCCTCCCGGTATTTCTATTTTACACGATGCCATATTTTCGGGTGTAGACTGGATACTGATGCCGAATATCCCTACTACATTATCCATCCGTTCATATGAAACGGTGGCGGCCTATTTTAAAGAGAATGATCTTGACCTGTCGAAGATCAAATGTTTCTTCAGCATGGTTGACCACCGCAAAAACCTGCACCATGAAGTGATGAATACTTTTTACAAAGACAAGTTCTTCCTCAAAAGCTATATACCATATTTAAGTGATGTAGAAAAAATGGGCATCAACGAAGCGCCTCTTGAAACCTTTGCTGCCAGCAGTTATGCGGCGCAATGCTACCGCGATCTGTGGAAAGAAATTAAGAAAAGCTGTATTGAAGATTGACCGGATTTGCGGGGAACGATAAAAATTCTGAAACATGGACAGATCACTCACCTCCTGGTATAGCCCCGCATTGGGAAAAGAAATGCCGATCGCTTCTTATGGTTATTATGGTTTTGCTTTGTTGCTCATACCAACTGCTGCTGCAGATTATCTTGAATACGAAAGGTTTCAGCTGATCGATGCTTTGGCACCTTATATCAATACCGGCAAGATCCGTGTATTCAGCATCGATAGTATGAACAAAGAAAGCTGGATGAATAACGAGATGGAACCCGCACATAAAGCCATCCGTCAAAACCAGTTCAATGAATATGTGTTCAATGAAGTGGTCCCTTTTATACGCAACGCTACCAGCCAGGAAACAATGGTGTATACCTGCGGCGCATCTTTTGGCGCATTGCATGCAATGAATCTTTTTCTGAAAAGGCCGGATATCATCAACGGCGCTATCAGCATGAGCGGTGTATATGATCTTACAGAATATACCAAAGGATTTTTTGACGACCAGGTTTATTATAACAGCCCCGAGCATTACCTCCCCAATCTTGCCGATGAATGGTATTTAAACAAGATCAGGGCAAGCCATCATATACATATCTATACCGGCAGCGGTTCTTATGAAGACCCCGACGCATCTAAGCGTTTTGCAGGTGTGCTATATAATAAAGGCATCTGGTACGATCTCGATGTATGGGGTGCCGACATTACACACGACTGGCCCACATGGAGAACGATGTTGCCTTATATTATCGATACGAAGTTTTAGTTGACAGATGACAGTTGGGAGTTGACAGATATTTTTTTGAAACTGGATAATTCTGTCAACCGTTATCTATAACTGTGATCTGATCTGCAAAAGCCACGTTAATTCCCATTACAAACCTTGTACTCTCAAAGCCCTGCTTTAATATTACAGCCTAAAACACCGACTTGGGAAAAAGGCTACCTGTTATTTTGTTTATGCTGATCGTATCGGGTTGCCTGTTGCAAAAAGCGAACGCGCAGTATATTACGATAAGTGGTATTGTGTATGATATTTCTGCACGCCGCCCGCTCGAAGCAGTTGGTGTGGTAAGTTCATCGGGCCATGGCGCCATTACCGATTCTCTCGGAAGATATTCCATTACCGTTCTCGCAAAAGATTCTATCTGGTTCTCACTTATTGGCAAAACCACTGTTAAATACCCGGTTGATACGATCGCAAACACGGATCACTTTAATGTGATGATCCATGTACGCTCTACCGAATTGCCGGGTGTTACAGTGCGTAACAGTTATTATAAGTTTGATTCCGTTCAGAACAGGCGCGATTATGCCAAGATATTTGATTTCAAAAAACCAACACTCAGGCTGAGCAGTAACCCGGGTTATAATCCGGGTGGCTTAACAGTTGGGTTTGACCTGGATGAGATCATTAACATGTTCCGTTTTAAAAGAAACAGGGGCATTCTAAACCTGCAGAAAAGATTGCTCGACCAGGAACAGGACAAGTACATAAGCAACCGTTTCAGCAAACAGTTTGTGCGAAAGATCACCAAACTCCAATCGCCCGAACTGGATACATTCATGGCGCGTTACCGGCCAAATTATGAAGTGCTGTTGTTATTGAACGACCTTGAACTGGGTTATTATATCGAGCAAAGCTATAACCAATATAAATCCGCAAAATATAACTGGAAAGGTGCGTTGAGAAGGAAGGACGAATGATATTTTATTCCGATATTTAGGTATAAACTTTTGCAGATGAAGAAATGGATCACAGCCTGTGCCTTTCTTTTTTCCCTCATTTTTGTTGCTGCACAGGATCATTCGGGCGTGTGGCAGGGCACATTAAAAATTGTAACGCGTGATGGCCGCGATCTTCGCTATAAAACGATCGCCAAACTGAATCCCGTAACGGGTAACCCGATCATTCCTGATACTGCCTGGTATCCTTACGATATCGTTATTGACAGCAATACGGTTCATACCCGTGCCAAAATGGAGATCATACAGTCGGGCAATAAAATGCTTGTGCAGCTGATCTCTTATGCAATGGACAACCGCCAGGTTACTATGTATGAATTTTCAGGAGGGCCGAAAGGGAAGGATCATTTTTTATTAACGGGTAAAACCAACCTGGTAAATGAAACACAGGGAGAGGTTCCGCTATTTAATCTTGACGGAAAATTTTCCGATACAAACGGGCTCTCTTATTTTAAAGGGATCTGGCGCAGCCAGTTATCCGGAAATGTATTGGGTTATTTTGTTTTTGAAAGAACAGCCGAACCGTTTACGATCAATCCTGAACTGGTGCATAGGTTTTTAAATCCATCAAACAAAGAGATCGGCCCTGAAGAAATGGCAAAGCTACCGCTGGCAACGCCATTGCACGACAGCATCATCACCACCAGTTTTTCCATAGATGCAAGCGTGGTTGATAACGGCATACCGGATAATGACACATTAAGTATCTGGCTGAATGGAAAATTAATTGAGGACAATGTTGTGCCCGGAAAAAAAAATGTTTTTATTCAGGGCCACGCTGGATGAAAGAAAATGGAACCAGTTAACCATCCGTTGTAAAAGCGAAGGAAAAATAAAAGGCACCGGCATATTGCTTAATATGAATACGGACGAAGCATTACTGAAATATAATTTAGTGATGTATCAACATGACCAGGTAGATTGGGTGATCGGCCGCGCAGAAAAGAAACAACAGGATCTTAGCCCGTATAAAAAGACTTCGGTAGTTCAAAACAAATGAAACGGCGGGGATCGGGATCGGATCTTACCGGCAGCAATAGCCTACATTGCTTTCTCCAGATAATTTAACCAGCCATTTTTGCCAGCCCTTTCCGGTCCGGAAACAGGTAAACAGGCAACATATAAAAACGAACAACTGTTTTCTTTCCTGGATTTGTACTGCAAAAGCATCAAACTGCCCATTACACCGAATTATTTATATAGCTGAACCGTTCAATATTATTATGGCATTCGGATATGAATTGTTTTTATCTTTAATCGATTTTTAAACTTTAGCCTTTGAAACGTTTGTATGTTATTCCGCTCAGTTTGCTTTTACTGACTGCCTGCAAGAGCAAACCGGAAGCCGCCGCCCAAAAACCAAATGCCGCCCAGCAAGCAGTAATCGTAGATGTGATCGTTGCGTCAGCGCAGGATATCAGTAACTCAATTGAGGCCAACGGAACGGTTGTGGCCAATGAGTATGTTGAACTTCACCCCGAAGTGAGCGGGCGCCTTACTTACCTGAATGTTCCGGAAGGAGCGCATATCCAGCAGGGAACATTGATCGCACGGATCAATGATGCTGACCTGCAGGCGCAGATGAACAAATCAAAAGTGGCACTCGACCTTGCCGAAAAAACAGAAGAGCGTTATAAAAAGCTCCTTTCCGTAAAAGGATTGAACCAGGCCGATTATGACGCAGCGCTCAATGCGGTGAACGGTTATAAAGCAGATATCCAGTATACACAGTCACTGATAGATAAAACAGTGATCAAAGCTCCGTTCAGCGGCGTGGTTGGCTTGCGCCAGGTAAGCCCGGGCGCTTATTTATCGCCCGTAAATGTGATTGCCACGATACAACAGGTTGACAAGATCAAAATAGATTTTACGATCCCTGAAGAATATGGAAATATTATACAGAAAGGCGGTACAGTAGATGTGCAAATAGATGCAACAAAAAAAGTAATGAAGAAAGCAGTGGTTATTGCAACAGAGCCGCAGGTGATACAAAATACCCGCAACTTAAAAGTGCGTGCCATTTTACAGGATACCAAAGTAAATCCCGGCGCGTATGTAAAAGTATTTCTGAAGGCATCCAAAGACCAGAAAGCGATCCTTATCCCAACCAACGCGATCATACCCGATGATAAAAACAAACAGATCGTTTTGGTGAAGAATGGTAAGGCTGCTTTTGTAAATATTGAAACAGGTGTAAGACAGGCCGATAATATTGAAGTAACCAAAGGAATGAAAGTGGGCGATACTTTAGTAGTAACCGGTGTATTGTTTGCACGCCCGAAAGCAGCAGTCAAGATCCGCAAAGTAAAAACGCTTGATCAGTTAACGCAAACAAGCGAAAATTTTTAATTGCTGTAAAAACATTTCCATCACTTATCATAACAGAACAGCCAGACAAACATGAATATTTCTGAACTATCGTTGAAGCGGCCGGTGTTGGCAACGGTGATGAACCTGATGATCATCCTGTTTGGCGTAGTGGGTTTTACTTTTCTCGCGGTACGCGATTATCCTGCCATTGATCCGCCGATCATTACGATCAGCACCAATTATACAGGTGCGAATGCTGATATTATCGAGAGCCAGATAACGGAACCGCTGGAAAAACAGGTGAATGGTATTCCGGGCATCCGCACGATCTCTTCTTCCAGTTCTTTGGGCAGCAGTAATATAACCGTTGAATTTAATTTAGGTGTTGACCTGGAAGCAGCCGCAAGCGATGTGCGTGATAAGGTTGGCCAGGCACAAAGAAGCCTGCCGCAGGATATTGATGCACCACCGATCGTTTCGAAAGCGGATGCGAACAGTGATTTTATTTTGATACTCGCCGTGCAGAGCCATTCCAAAAGTTTGATGGAGCTGAGTGATTACTCGGAAAATGTGTTGCAGCAACAGTTACAAACGATCAAAGATGTTAGCTCCGTAAATATTTTCGGGCAGAAAAGATATTCGATGAGGCTTTGGCTTGATCCGGACAGGATGAATGCACACAATGTTTCATTCACAGATATTCAGACTGCCGTTAACACGGAGAATATTGAATTGCCACCGGGAAAGATCTATGGCAACAATACAGAAATGATCATCCGCGCTTTGGGAAGGTTGCAGACGGAACAACAGTTCCGCGACCTGATCATCAAAGAAGATTCGGCCGGTATTGTACGGATGAATGATGTGGCAAAAGTAGAACTGGGTCCTGAACAACTGGAACAGACATGGAAATATAATGGGGTGAATGCTGTTGGGCTTGCCATCATTCCGCAACCCGGCGCCAATAATATTGAGATCGCAAATGAATTTGACAAACGGCTCGACCAGATCAAAAAATCAAATAAATCGGATATCTCATTCAATGTATTGATCGATAATACGGTTAACATCCGCAAATCGCTTGAAGAAGTAAAAGAAACATTGATGATCTCTTTCGGGCTGGTGGTATTGGTTATCTTTTTCTTCTTCAGAAGCTGGCTTATTGCATTGCGCCCATTGATCGATATCCCTATTTCATTGGTGGCTACATTCTTTATCATGTATATATCGGGCTTCTCCGTAAACATCCTCACATTGCTGGGAATTGTACTGGCAACAGGCCTGGTGGTGGATGACGGAATTGTGGTAACCGAAAATATCTTCCGCAAAGTGGAAGAAGGATTGCCCATCCATAAAGCGGCACTGGAAGGAAGTAAAGAAATTTTCTTCGCGGTAATTTCAACATCCATTACACTTGCCGTGGTTTTTTTACCGGTAATATTCCTGGAAGGATTTGTGGGAAGATTGTTCCGCGAGTTTGGTGTAACACTCGCAGCAGCGGTATTGATCTCTGCATTTGTATCACTAACGATCACACCGGTATTGAATGTTTACCTCAGTGCAAAGAACGCCCATGAAGGATGGTTCTATAAAAAAACAGAACCCTTCTTTGTTGGAATGGAAACCGGCTATACAAGATTATTGCGCGGCTTTATGAAAGTAAGGTGGATGGCATGGATCATTGTACTGGCATGTGCCGGAATTATTTTCTTTGTGATGCGTAATTTAAAAAGCGAGATCGCACCGCTGGAAGACAGGAACAGCGTACGTTTCACTGTTACAGCTGCGGAAGGAACCAGTTATAATGCAATGCAGAAACTTACTGATGATATCAGCAATTACTTATATGATTCTGTAAAAGAGCGTGATTTTGTTTTTGCACGGACACCCGGCGGTAATGGTGGCGCCGGAGCAGTGAACTCATCACAACCAAGGCTTGGATTGATAGATCCGAAACTCAGAACCAGGAGCCAGAATGATATTGCCAACGACCTGCAGAAAAAACTGGCCCGCTTTAACGAAGCAAGAGTATTTGCAGTACAGGAACAAACCATTGCTGTGGGATTGGGTTCACGCGGTTCATTGCCGGTTCAGTTTATTTTGCAGAACCAGGATCTTGCCAAATTAAAAGCCATCATTCCAAAATTCATGGAAGAGGTGCGGAAAGACAAAACATTTTCCAATGCGGATGTAAATATCAAATTCAATAAACCTGAAGTACAACTTACGGTTGACAGGATGAAAGTAAAAGATCTTGGACTCGCAACATCAGATGTGGTAGGCGCAATTCAGGCTGCATTCAGCGGAGGAAGGCTCGCGTATTTTATCATGAATGGTTTCCAGTACCAGGTAATTGCACAGGTTGAAAGGGATAAACGCAACAACCCGAATGATATCCGTAATATTTATGTGCGTTCTTCCAATGGCCAGAATATTCCGCTCGATGCAGTAGTGCATCTGGAGGAAAGCAGTAACCCGTCTACACTCTATCACTTTAACCGTTATAAGGCAGCAACAATATCTGCATCGCTTGCAGAAAATAAAACGATCGGTGATGGTATCAAAGCCATGCAGGCCATTGCTGATAAATTATTAGATGAATCTTTTCAAACAGCATTGAACGGGCCATCAAGAGATTATTCTGAAAGCTCGTCCAATATCGTGTTTGCATTCGGGCTTGCATTGATACTTATCTACCTCGTATTATCTGCACAGTTCGAAAGTTTCCTTGACCCGTTCACGATCATGATCACGGTGCCACTGGCATTGGCAGGTGCATTGCTGAGTTTGTATATATTCAACCAGACATTAAATATATTTTCAGAGATCGGTATGATCATGCTGATCGGGCTGGTAACGAAGAATGGGATCCTTATTGTTGAGTTTGCAAACCAGAAAAGAAAATTTGGCCTGGAAAAACATGAAGCCGTTGTTGAAGCGGCAAGTCAAAGGCTGCGGCCCATATTAATGACAAGCCTTGCCACATCGCTTGGTGCATTGCCTATTGCGTTGAGTTTGGGAGCGGCATCAACCAGCCGTATTCCTTTGGGGATCGTGGTTGTGGGTGGTATCATGTTCTCGCTCATCTTAACCTTATTTGTTATTCCTGCAGTGTACACGTTTGTTGCAGGTAAGCATAAGGCGAAAGAAATTGTGATCACGGAATAACATAGTCTGGAGTTAGAAGTCTGGAGACTGGAATTTATTACTTCAGTCTCCAGACTTCTAACTCCAGACTACTATTCCTACCTTTGTTATATCACACAACCACGCAATGTCAATACCTGATATAAGGAAAGAGTATAAACTGCAATCGCTGAATGAAGCAGATGTAACCGCTGATCCATTCAGCCAGTTTACTGCATGGTGGGATGATGCAATAAAAAGTGAGATCAGTGAAGTAAATGCAATGACATTAGCCACTGCAACTGCCACAGGCGTTCCATCTGCAAGAATTGTTTTATTAAAAGGATTTGACGAAAACGGTTTTGTTTTTTTTACCAATTATGAAAGCCAGAAAGGAAAAGAGATCGAAACAAACCCGCATGTGGCGCTTGTTTTTTTCTGGAAGGAATTAGAAAGGCAGGTGCGCATTGAAGGTGTGACCGAAAAAATAAGTGAGGCGGACAGTGATGCATATTATCAGTCACGACCGCCAGGCAGCCGTATCGGCGCATGGGCATCGCCGCAAAGCGAAGTAATAGAGAACAGGGATGTGATCGAAAATAATTTTGCAGCGGTAGAAAAAAAATTCGGAAAGGGAGATATTCCCCGCCCGGCATATTGGGGCGGCTATATAGTAAAACCATCCATGATCGAATTCTGGCAGGGGCGAAGCAGCCGGCTGCACGACAGGATCCAGTATGTGTTACATGCGGAGGGCTGGATGATTCAAAGATTAGCGCCGTGAGGGTGAAAAAAATTAAACCGGGTCAAGAAAGTTAAATGGGGTTAAAGAAGTTTATTATTTACTTTTTTAACCCCATTTAACCTTTTAACTATTTTAACCTTCTTGACTTCCTGACTACTTACCCGCAACCTTATACCTCACCTGTTTACCATCAATAACTTCTTCGTAGTAAACATTATCAGCGGTAACAAAATATTTCTTACTGTTGATCACTACTGTTTTATAATCATTAGGAAGTGTGTCGAACACATCGCCGATAGCAGGTTTGCTGTTGTTTGTTTGCGCCTGGGTTTGTGTTTGCGGAGTAGTGAGTGACTGGCGCGACTGAGGTTGAGGCTGCTGCTGCGGCAAAGGATCATTGTTATTGCTGGCAGTATTATTTCTGTCCGTATTTAAAACACCATGTTTTCCTTCAACCGTGTACCACAGTTCGCCATTGGGTTTGATGTAATCTTTAAAATACGAACCGTTGTATTCATAAAATTTTTCGCCATCGATCACAACGGGCCTTGCATCTCTTGGCAATGCAGGAACGGATGCGCCAACGGGCGCCTGTACCACTTCATAATCATTATTATCACGGCGATAAAAAATTCCGTTGTAATAATAATACGGGTAACCACCCCAGTTAAGCGGCCAGTAACCTCTGGGTAAAACGTTTATATGAATACCAAAAGGAGGAGGTGCAACTTCAAAATAATTTCCATAAGGGCGATAGAATAAACCGCTTGAATAATAATAGGGGTTGCCTCCAAACTGTAAACTTATATAAGGGCCGGGAATACTGAGAAAATGCTGCCCGCTATAAGGGTAATACCGCCAGCTATCATAGTGCCGGTTTCGTTGTGCGTGTAAAGAATTGGTAACTGCTGCAAGAAGGATAAAAGAAAAAACAATTTTTACAAGCGTAGATTTTGTTTTCATAACGTAAGATTTGGTGCAGTGATGATTATCGTGTTCACCAGTCAAATCTCATAATTGTTTTTCTGAATAAAAACTTAAAATCGACGAATTTTTTTTAAATAGTCAAGTAGGTTAAAAAAGTTAAAAGGGTTAAAGAAGTTTAATTTCTACTTCTTTAACCCTTTTAACCTTCTTGACTTTTTTAACCTACTTACGCCCCATAACCTTCTCCGCCGCATCAACAATAAACGGAGTATCCAAACCATATTTAGTTAAGAGTTCAACAGGCTTGCCGCTTTCGCCGAAAGTATCTTTGGTGCCGATGTATTCGATTGGAATGGGTAAGTTTTTGGCAGCCACCTGCGCAACTGCATCGCCTAAACCGCCAATGATATTATGTTCTTCAACAGTAACGGCGCATTTTGTTTTGCTGATGGATCTGATGATCGCTTCTGCATCCAATGGTTTGATCGTATGTATATTGATCAGTTCTACGCTGATGCCTTTTTCTTCCAGGATCCTTCCTGCTTCGATCGCTTTCCAGACCATATGCCCGCAGGCGAAAATGGAAACATCCGTTCCTTCACTTAACTGCTGCGCTTTTCCGATCACAAAATCACTGCCATCTTCTTTGGTAAAGTTTGGCCATTTAGGGCGGCCGAAACGTAAGTACACAGGGCCATTATATGAAGCAATTGCTTTGGTTGCGGCTTTTGTCTGATTAAAATCGCAGGGAACGATCACTGTCATCCCCGGCAACATTTTCATCAAACCGATATCTTCAAGTATCTGGTGTGTGGCGCCATCTTCGCCAAGTGTAAGCCCCGCATGCGATGCGCAGATCTTTACATTCTTGCCGCTATATGCAACACTCTGGCGGATCTGGTCATACACACGGCCCGTACTGAAATTTGCAAAAGTAGTGGTGTATGGAATTTTTCCGCCGATGGTCATACCAGCTGCAATGCCGATCATATTTGCTTCGGCAATACCAACCTGTACAAAACGATCAGGAAAATCTTTAATGAACGGTGCGATCTTTAAAGAGCCGGCAAGATCTGCTGTCAGAACAACTACGTTTTCATTTTCTTTACCAATTTCATAAATGCCTTCACCAAAACCACCACGGGTTTCTTTTTCATTGAGTACCTGGATATCTTTCAGTTTCATGTTATGGTTTGTGCTTTGTTAAGTGTTGCAAAGTAAAGGAAATAGTGAGATGTGAGGCGTGAGTCCTGAGTAATTATTTTGCATGAATCAGATTCAAGAATCTTAGTATGGCTTTACTGCGCCTTCGCGCCTTTGCGTGCATTTTTTTCACGCAAAGGCGCAGTTTTGATTTATTTTGAATTTTCCAACTGAATCATTACTAATGGTCAGGTTGCAACGCCTACATCCTTCACGTTCCCGGTTCTTTTTAAAACACCCCAGAGTTGCAACTCTCCTTTGATGGCGCGTTTGTAAGAGCGGAACAATACGATCATCATGAGCCAGCGGTAGATCAAACGCTGCGGGATGAGCCAGAAAAGCTTCCATAGTTTTTCTTTTTCAAATGCGAAAGCAACACCGGCGATGAGTGCATCAACAATTAAAAAAACAAGATAGTAATTGGCGATCTTGGCGCGGTTCTCAGTAAAGAGGCCGAGGATCATTAATACATCGCCGATAGGGCTGAAAAAAGGAATGATGTATTTAAATAACAGCAGGTCTGGCAACGCGATCCATCCCAAAGATCTGTATTGATTGGAAAATAAAAGATCCTTGTGTTTCCAGAAGGTCTGCATCACGCCAAAGGTCCAGCGGTAACGTTGTTTGAAAAACTGTTTCAAAGTTTCCGGCGATTCTGTGTAAGCAAACGCTTTAGGTTCGTTGGCAACAATATAACCGGCCCGTAAAATTTTTATAGTGATATCACAATCTTCTGCCAATGTATCGGTAGTAAAACCGCCAACTTCCAATACTACTTCTTTTTTGAAAGCGCCGATCGCTCCGGGTACAACCGTAATGGCATTTACATAAGCAAAACCCTTCCTGTCAAAATTCTGGCTGATGGTGTATTCGATGCTTTGCCATTTGGTAAGCATGTTTACTTCGTTACCTACTTTTACCATTCCGGCAACGGCGCCAACATTTTCATCTGCGAAGTTTTTCATGAGTTCGCTAACGGCATCGGGTAATAATTTGGTATCGGCATCAATGCATATAACATATTCTGCATCGGTATGCGAAATCCCAAAATTTAATGCAGAAGATTTTCCGCCATTGGGTTTGGTAAACACTTTTACTTTGGGATGATCTTTAAATGCTTCGTTTACTATTTCATAGGTGCTGTCCGAACTTCCGTCATCCACAAAAATAATATCGAAGAAAGGATAATCGCAGCGCAACAGATTATGCAACGAACTTACTGCGTTCACTTTTTCATTGAACGCGGGAACGATGATGGATACCGGCGGATAGTTTTGTAATGTTTGTTCCCCAGCCAGTTTTTCTTTTCGTTTTTGTTTGAAAGCAAAATAACCGAGTACAAAGATTCTTATCGCACCAAGTAAAAGAAAAACAAGGAACAATCCATATAAGATATGACTGATCAGATAACCTGTTTCTGCAACAAAATAATTAAAGTTGAGTAATGTGTAACCAACACCTTTATCTACCGGCGGCATCATGTCTTCCGGTTTTTTATGCAGCAAGGATGATACCGTGATAAACTGGTAACCCTTGGCCTGGAAATAACGGATGATCTTTCCTGTTGCTTCAACGGTGGCACTCCTGTCGCCGCCGGCATCATGCAGCAAAATAATATTGGCACTGTCATTACTCGCTACACTTTTATCGGAAATACTTATTACGCGGTTTAAAATAGTGTCGCCATTCATATCCGGCTGCTCGGCTTTCTGCCAGTCTTCCGGATCAATACTTTCACCGATCGTTATATAATTTCTGGTACGGGCCATGGCAATGGGCACCATTTCTTCTGCTTTTTCAGGATCACTATCTGCATTGAATGGCGCACGAAACATAATGGTGCTGCGGCCTATGATACATTCTATGAGCAAACGTGTTGCATCGATCTCAAGCAGGGCGCGCTTTCTGCTCACTTCCGCCATATTGGGATGCGTGAAAGTATGGTTGCCTATCTCATGCCCTTCCCGGAATTCTCTTTTAACAAGCGGGATATTATTTTCCGCTTCAATACCTACAAGAAAAAAAGTAGCGGGCACATGATAATAAGCAAGCGTATCTAATATTTGCTTTGTATATTTTGGATCGGGGCCATCATCATACGTAAGCACCAATTTTTTATCTGTGCGCCTGCCAAATCTTCTTACAACATATGCAGAAGGCAGTGTATCATAATACTGTTCGCTTATCAGCATTTCATCTTTGTCGATCTCTGTCCTGATATGTCCATCCGATGGTGTTGCTAAAAGATCAAGTACTTCACCGTTACCAATAAAATCAGGCGTTGTCATGCTTTCCACATTATCAAATTCCTGAAAATTAAAACTGTGCAATGCATCTTTTGTCATGGCGAGATGATAAAAATCCCATAACCTGTTGTCTTCACTTCCTAAACGCCATACGGCCGTTCCTGCCAAACCATATTCTGTTGCAAAACGGATCACATTGAAATTGGTGCCAGCATCCGTAAAATAAACATCATGCAGTGAATCTTCTCCATCATAATATTTGAAGTGAAGATTGTATGTGTCATTATCAAATTTTATATGGCCATCGCTTTCCCTTGCAATGGTCAATGCTTCCTGGTAAGTAAGTGTGGCGGTGGTATCATGGCCCCAATCGTAACCGTATGCAGCGAGGTTGAGTACGATCTTCGACGGCGATACTTTTGCAGCGAGTTTATTTACTGCAGACTGGATCCATTTCTGGCTGCTGATCGGGCCGGGCCTGGTACTTTCCGAATGCTGGTCATATGCCATTAAAAATATGTAATCATTATACCGCGAAAGTTGTTCGTAATTATAATCATCATTAAACGGCGATACGTTTTGTGTAACAAGAAAACCTTTGCTGTGTAATGTTTCGTACAAACTCTTCTGGAAGTTGATCAATACTGCATCTGTTGTTTCTTCCATCTCTTCAAAATCGACATTGATCCCTGCAAAATCATACCGCTGTAAGTATTTCACCACATCATTGATCAGCCTTGCTGATTTTTTTGGATCATTGAAGATGCGGTGCAGCGCCGCGCCGTTGAACTTTGAGTTGTAACTGTTTGATAACATCGGCATCACTCTTACACCGGATGCTTTGATCAGGTCGAACGCGCGCTTATCCTGGTCCATCGCTGTAAAGAGTGTGTCAGCTTTCGGATCGATAAAAAACCATTCAGGTAATACAAGATTGATCTTCGAAATATTTTTCCTGAGCGAAAAAAATGATTGTGGATCCCATGCCACATAGAATGCGGCGCGTATACCAATAGAATCGTTGAAGAGCGAAGAGCTAGAAAGATCGAGTACTGAATTATTTTGTCCTACGCCTTTTCCTTTGGCCCATCTTTCTTCTATCAGTTTGCGGAAGCCGCGGTATTGGGTTCCGATTGCACTGGCGGGATACTGGTCATTCGTCAATACTTTCTTCATCGCTTTTGCCTCCAGCGGTATATCCGGATTTTTCATGCTGAAAAAAGTCATGATGATCACCGCAACCATTACTGCAAAAAAAAACAAGCAATACACGAATGCCCCATTTAACACGCTGCCACCGCGATGGGTTGTTGGTTTGAAAGACTTGAGGCGTAGATCGGTTCATATGTGGCTCAAAATGCAAATATTATTCCGCAAAGAATACGAAGGAAATAGCGGTAATTCTCTGTGCTGAGAAACATTTTAGCCCCAACCCCTAAAGGGGCTTTTGACTCCCCTTTAGGGGTTGGGGGTAGAAAAGATACTCTTCGTTTTTGTGTTCAGGCCGCTATCCTTCAAAAGTACTGTAAAAATAAGGGGTCTTTGCTTCAAACTCCGCGCTGCAGGTGTCTACCATTTTGTACACGCGTGTTATTCCCAAAGCTTTTCTTTTTTCATACACCTGTTCATCGGTACAATCGCCGTGTAAGATGCGTGCGATCTGCATATCACCAAAACCATTTTTCTTGGCTTCCCTGAGAAGATCGGTTGGGATCGTATCGACAGAATATTTTGCAATTTCTTTTTCCATATCACAGATGATCTGGATCTGGTAAATGAACCAGCGGTCTATCCGTGTTGCCTGTGCAATGGATTTTACGGTAGAACCCTGCATCAATGCATCTTTGATACGGAAGATGCGATCCCATTTCGGTGTCTTGATGTATTCAACAAGTTCTTCGCTCTTCATTAAACTTTTTCCATAGTAACCCAAACCGATGGCTTCATTTTCCAAACTCTGACAGGCTTTCTGTATCGCTTCTGTAAAACTTCTGCCTATGGCCATTACTTCGCCAACGCTTTTCATTTGCAGGCCGAGTGTATCATTGGCACCTTTGAATTTATCAAAATTCCAGCGCGGTACTTTTACGATCACATAATCCAGCGCCGGTTCAAAATATGCGGAGGTTGTCATGGTGATCTGGTTCTTCAATTCATCCAATGAATAACCGATCGCCAGTTTCGCTGCAATTTTTGCGATCGGATAACCTGTTGCTTTTGATGCCAGCGCCGAAGAACGGCTCACACGCGGATTGATTTCTACCGCGATCAGTTCTTCCGTTTCGGGGTTTTGTGCAAACTGTACGTTACAACCGCCTGCAAAATTTCCAAGAGAACGCATCATCAGGATGGCTTTGTTGCGCATATCCTGGAAGGATGTATCGCTCAAGGTCATGGCCGGCGCCACTGTTATCGAATCACCGGTATGAACGCCCATCGGGTCAACATTTTCAACGGTGCAAATGATCACCACATTATCATTCTGATCCCTTAATAATTCCAGTTCAAATTCTTTCCATCCCAACACTGCTTTTTCAACCAATACTTCATGAATAGGCGATGCTTTCAAACCTCTTTCCAGTGCGGCATCGAGATCGTCTTTGGTATGCACGAAACCACCGCCTGTTCCGCCAAGGGTGAATGACGGGCGTATCACCAATGGAAAACCGATCTCCTGTGCAAATTCTTTTCCTTCCAGAAAACTATTGGCCACACGGCTGGGTGCAACAGCTATTCCGATCTTAACCATTAACTGGCGGAATTTTTCACGATCCTCGGCAGTATCGATCGCTGCAACATCCACACCGATCAAACGGCAATGATATTTTTCCCAGATGCCCAGTTCTTCCGCTTCTTTACAAAGATTCAAAGCTGTTTGGCCGCCCATGGTTGGCAACACTGCATCGATCTGGTTCTCTTCGAGGATCTGTTCAATGCTTTCAACGGTTAATGGAAGCAGGTACACGCGATCCGCCATCATCGGGTCGGTCATAATAGTAGCGGGGTTGCTGTTGATAAGGATCACTTTGATCCCTTCTTCGCGAAGGCTTCTGGCCGCCTGTGAACCTGAATAATCGAATTCGCATGCCTGGCCGATA
>Ga0206949_1016_pt1 | contig 66528 bp, 63 predicted proteins | sample Alteio_BWOrgHeat_40_FD_153240 | JGI IMG/M metagenome (GOLD analysis project Ga0206949, IMG submission 153240) | Enriched cells from forest soil in Barre Woods Harvard Forest LTER site, Petersham, Massachusetts, United States -... | ecosystem: Environmental > Terrestrial > Soil > Temperate forest >...
TTTAATACTTCATTTTTATTTTTTCATACAATTTTCATATTCAAGGCGCGATTAAAATCCAATAAAACGCATTCTTTGCAGACATATTGCAGCTACATTTCCTAAACTCATAAATAATATTATTTATTTTTTCGACAAAATATTTCGTGGTTCTGCTGCGTTCTCATCGCTCACAATAACCAAAAAATCCATGAAAAAATCTTTGATCGTATTAACAGCATTGCTACTGGCTTTCCTTTCTTCAAAAGCACAAACTGAAAAAGGCAACCAAAACCTGGGACTCACCACCGCGTTCAGCATTCTGCAGTCGTCCAATTTAAACATCAACCAAAATGATTTTTCCACGTCTACTGACAGTTACAAATCAACGACGTTCACTTTCGGCCCGCATTACAGTTATTTTATTGCTGATAACCTCGATATCGGCATAAATCTTTCCTATCAATCCTCGGTCGCTAATTATAACAACAATGACCCAAATGTTGAAGGTCCGCAAAAACTGAGTTCGAAGCAGTATTCAAGCGATGTTTTTGTCCAGAAATATTTTATGCATAAAAACAGGATCGGCCTGCGCGTTGGCGCTTACGTTGGTTATGGCTATGACAGCCAGGCTACCACTTATGACTCGCCCTACCAGTCGAACAACAATAGCAATAAATCAAACTATGGCTGGGCCGGGTTAAACGCCGACCTGGTTTATTACCCTTCAAAACACCTGGGGCTTGCGGCAAATATTTTCAATCTTCAATTTGAGCATTATATTGAAAATAATGCCCCCCAGGGAAACGGCAACGGCAACGATGTAAATTTAAGTTTCATCAGCGATGGCCTGTCCTTGTCGGTGTTTTATGTTTTTGGCGGAAAAGGATAGCTCTCTGTTCCAAAAAAAAATCCGGGCAAAATAATTTGCCCGGATTTTTTTTTTGAGCAGGCGAACTGCCATATGGGGCCCTGAGTTTAAGCAAACAGGATGACATTTTTTTACTTTAAACGGCTTAAATATTGATTTTCAACCATTTAATTTTAAGGACGAATTTTAAAAAAAATTTAAAAAAACCGCAACTTAAAAAAACGGTTACCGTATAAAAGGCTTCATTGAGCGCCCTGCTCATCAATAATTTATCAAATCAAAAAGATCCCTGGCGCGAGGCCGGGGACCTTTTTATTTAGTAACGAATTTAATACATAAAATTCAGATAATCAACAATAACTAAGATTTTTAGGATATAAAGGATTTTAGGATTTCTGCTGATTTCGGATGTTCGATTTTGGATTTACTTATTTTAGATGGCGGAATGCCGCCCCAATAAGTATCGTGAGCGGAATTGTTTTTGCCGGGAATAATCTATGTGGTATTTTTACCTTTCGCCTTTAACCTTTCAGCTTTAACCTCTTCTGGGCTCCTCAAGCAAGCGCTTCAGCGATCTCGACAAAGCCTTTTTCGCGTGCGAGGTCGGCGGGCAGTTTGCCGCCTTCCATGCGGATATTAACGTCGGCGCCATGTTCAAGCAGCAAAATCAGCAAATCGACATTGCCGTTTTGAGCGGCCGAATGTAAGGCCGTAGCTCCCGCCTGCTGTTTAACATTTACCTGTGCATTATTCTCTATCAGCATCCTGGCAATGTCGGTAAAATTGCCTGCAACCGCTGAGTGCAATGGAAACACCCTGAAACCGTTGTTAGAAGGCAGGTTAACATCCGCACCTTTTAAAACCAAATACCGCGCTATTTCATAATGGCCAAAGTAGCAGGCCAGGCCGAGCGGGGTAAAACCGTCTTCGGCATAATAATTTACAGCTTCCGGATGCTGGTAGACAAGATGTGCTACAACATCGAATTTTCCGGCAGCCGCAGCCTCAAAAAGGCTTATCTCATCAAGATATTTTAACAGGATGCCGGTTACTGCCGGTTTTTTATAATAGCAGGACAGCATTAATGGCGAAACATGATGACTTGTATGGCTTTTCGCCAGGGATGGGGCGGCAGCCAGCAACGCGTCCAATGCCTCAAGGTTCGCTTCAGCTATATATTTTTCCAGCTTTTCGGTGCTCATTTGGCAGTTAAAAATGAGTTGTAAGGTTGTGACGAGTTGTCGTGAGTAAAAAAAGTGAGCGGATCCGCGATGTAAAAAGTTTACAACTTAGTACGAACTTTGCACCCTCCTTTCAACTTGCTCAAACTAATCAAGATGTAATTTACCAATCCCTCTGCACGTTATTCCCTCAATAATACTAAAAAAATTAAATAACAAGGTAAATAAGTTCTTTAATCTATTAACTTTATATTTGTACAATATCAGGGATACTCAGGATGCCGGTAAAAGGAAACCAGTTTAAAGCCAATAATTTCAAACCAGAAAATCAGCCGCGTCAATCTTCGCCAAAGGCCGAAAGGGAAAAACAGCCCAAACAAAAGACGGAAACGCGCCGTAATTACGGCCTGATGAACAGCCAGGTGATCAAGATCACGGGGCTTTTTTCACTGCTTGTTTCTGTATATTTTCTGGTCGCATTTACCTCCTATCTTTTTACCTGGAAAGATGACCAGAGCTATGTAAGCCCCACAAACGGCGGCTGGAGCAACTGGAATAAAACCACCCAGGAACTCATGGAAAATGGGGTAAAAAACCCCGTGGTTGAAAATTGGCTTGGCAAGCTGGGCGCATTGCTCTCCAACCAATTTATATATGAATGGTTTGGCATCGCTTCGTTCCTCTTCGTCCTGGTTTTTTTTATCATCGGTTACCGGCTTCTTTTCAAGGTAAGTTTGTTATCAATTGGTAAAACATTAGCTTATTCGTTTTTCTTTTTGATATTTATTTCTGTTTCCCTTGGTTTCTTACATGCCTTTACGTCCGACACGCCTCATTATCTCGAAGGTAATTTCGGTTTTTGGTCCAACCGGTTACTCACCGTTCAGGTAGGCCAAACCGGTGTTGCAGGCATTTTAGTTTTTGCCGCGCTTACCATATTGATAATCGCTTACAACATCGACTTTAAACTACCTAAACGTAAGGAAAGAGAATTAACAACGGAAACGGCCGCCATTGAACCGGAGGATACTGAACCGGAAGAAGAAGTAGCCGTACCCTTAGAATGGTCGGGCGGACGAGCGAATAAGATAAAAGAGTCACCCGAAAATGGCGGTAGGAACGAAACGCTTAAACAGCCGCCGCTGTCGCAAAACCCGGTGTTCCACGAACCTGTAGTATTAACGCCCAACATGGAAAACGCAGGCCATGAGCCTGAAGTTGAAGACGAAATACCCCTGACGATGGGTGTAACCAGGCCAACTCCTGTTTTAAATATCGAAAAGAGCGACGGTGACAAAGCCCAAAGCCTGTTGGAACAATTCGGCAAATACGACCATCGGCTGGAACTATCCTCGTATAAATTTCCTACCCTTGATCTGCTCGAGAATTATGGCTCCGCCAAGATCAACGTCAACTCGGACGAACTGGCCGCTAATAAAAACAAGATCGTTGAAACGCTGAACCATTATAATATCGAGATCGACAAGATAAAGGCGACGATCGGACCGACGGTAACACTCTATGAAATTATCCCTGCTCCGGGCGTTCGTATTTCCAAGATAAAGAACCTGGAGGACGATATTGCCTTAAGCCTTGCAGCGCTTGGTATCCGCATCATTGCTCCAATGCCGGGTAAAGGCACTATCGGGATTGAAGTGCCTAACCAGAGCCCGGATATGGTTTCGATGAAATCAGTGCTCTCTACCGAAAAATTCCAATCAACAACGATGGACCTGCCGATAGCATTGGGTAAAACCATCAGCAACGAAGTTTTCATTGCTGATTTGGCTAAAATGCCGCACTTGCTGGTTGCGGGCGCCACGGGCCAGGGTAAATCAGTAGGTATAAACGCCATCCTGGTGTCGCTGCTGTACAAAAAACACCCCGCCGAGCTGAAGTTTGTGTTGGTCGACCCGAAAAAGGTGGAGTTAACGCTTTTCCGCAAAATAGAAAGACATTTCCTGGCCAAACTGCCCGACGAAGCGGACGCGATCATCACCGATACCAAAAAAGTAGTCAATACCCTGAATTCGCTTTGCATTGAGATGGACCAGCGGTATGACCTGTTGAAGGATGCCCAGGTCAGGAACCTGAAAGAGTACAATGAAAAATTTGTGCTCCGCAAGATCAGCAACCCCGAAAAGCACCGGTACCTGCCGTTTATTGTATTGGTGATAGACGAGTTTGCCGATTTGATGATGACCGCAGGCAAGGAGGTGGAAATGCCGATAGCCCGTATTGCGCAGCTGGCACGTGCAGTTGGCATACACCTGGTAATTGCCACGCAAAGGCCGTCAGTCAATATTATCACCGGTACTATCAAGGCGAATTTCCCGTCGAGGCTGGCTTTCAGGGTACTGTCAAAGATCGACTCGCGTACGATTTTGGATACCGGCGGCGCCGATCAGTTGATTGGCCGCGGCGACATGCTGCTATCAACCGGCAGCGACCTGATACGGCTGCAATGCGCCTTTGTTGACACCCATGAAGTGGAACGCATATCCGACTTTATTGGAAATCAGCGGGGTTATGCATCGGCAATGCTGCTGCCCGAATACGTGGGCGACGGCGAAACAGGCGGCACAAAGGATTTTGACCCGGAAGACCGCGACCCGATGTTTGAAGAAGCCGCACGCCTGATCGTGATGCACCAGCAGGGTTCAACCTCATTGATACAGCGAAAATTAAAACTGGGCTACAACCGCTCGGGCCGTATTATCGATCAATTGGAAGCAGCCGGTATTGTCGGTCCGTTTGAAGGCAGCAAGGCCCGCGAGGTGTTATACCCTGATGAATACAGCCTGGAAAGGCACCTGGAGACGCTTCAAAAACAAAACAATAATTAAAAATGTTATCTGAACCGGGACTTTACGATTAAAGGATGGCGGGATTTTCATATTATTACCCATCAATTAAATATCATTTGTTTTAAACCAATTGTACCACTTGTTTATCTAATCTTAAAAACCCCCGTTTCGGGGAAATAAAAAATGAAAAAAGTAATTGTCTTTTCTATTCTGTCATTCATAACTACTTATTGTTTTGCCCAAAAGGACGTAGCTGCCAAAGCGATATTGACCAAGGTTAGCGAGAAATACCGCCAGTACGATGCCGTAAAAACTGATTTCGACTTTACCCTTGATAATCCCCAGGCCAACGTTAAAGAAACCCGCAATGGCACATTGCTGGCCAGGTCAAAAAGCAATAAATTTAAGGTGACCATTTATAGCGCCGGTTCCGCGGCGAAGCCTGAAATCGAGCAGGAAATAATCAGCGACGGCAAAACCCAATGGACCTATCTTAAAAAAGATAATGAGGTGCAGGTAAACAATGTGGACAATAGCGGCAATGGCCTAAACCCTGCGCAAATATTTACCATTTACGAAAAGGGCTACAAATATATTTACAATGGCGAAGTAAAGATCGGCGGCAGATTATACCAGGAGATTGATCTTTCGCCCGAAGAAGAAAAGTCATTTTTTAAGGTACGGCTGGAGATAGACAAATCGAAAAAACAGATTTACAGCGCACTCATTTTTGATAAAAACGGCAACCGGTATACCTACGTGATCAGAAATTTTGTCACCAATCTGCAGGTGCCGGACAACACCTTTACGTTCGACCCTGCCATGCACAAGGGGGTTGAGGTCGTGGATTTGAGGTAGTTGTTGGGACAAAACATTTTAGTGGCACGGCAAGACTTACGAAGTTTTAAAAACTTCGTAAGTCTTTGGAAATCTTGATAAAATACTTACCTGCTAAAAGTCATAATATCTGCAACGATTGGGCCACCGTTTAAAACAAGCACCATTTTATCAGATGTAAGGGCAGTTATGATATATCCCTGGGTCACATTTCCGCCATAGTTCGGGTTACTTTTTGGCAGGTAAGTGATCGCAACGGTATCGCGGGAAATTAAATTATACGTTGCCGAATCAGAACCATCATTGTTTTCGTACCACGACAGCTTTCCTCCAGGTTGAAAATTATAGTGATCGGATGCCGTTCCTTTATAAGTATGCCACTCCCGAGGTACATTACCTCCGTCTACATAACCTGAGTCGGTAACCAAATGCCAGTTTCCAACGATACTTACTGTTGCCGGCTTTTCGCCGTTTTTCTTGCACGACAAGATTACCGAGGAAATCAATAAGAACAGGCTAATTAGGACAAGGTTTTTCATGGCTTATGGGGTTAAATTGATCGACAAACCAAAGTGCCTTATAAAGCTACAGAAATAATCGTAAAACAAAAAGAAATTCAAGCCCCTACTTTTCCGCGTTTTCCAAACCCTGTTGTCTGTGTCCCCACAGGCAGCTTTTTGATATTCTGACAAGGGCTTGCGGTGCCACCGTGAACGAAGGTCGTCATCCAACCCCGCTGTCTGTGTCCCCACAGGCAGCTTTTTGATATTCTGACAAGGGCTTGCGGTGCCACCGTGAACGAAGGTCCTCATCCAACCCCGCTGTCTGTGTCCCCACAGACAGCTTTTTGATATTCTGACAAGGGCTTGCGGTGCCACCGTGAACGAAGGTCGTCATCCAACCCCGCTGTCTGTGTCCCCACAGGCAGCTTTTTGATATTCTGACAAGGGCTTGCGGTGCCACCGTGAACGAAGGTCCTCATCCACCCCCGCTGTCTGTGTCCCCACAGACAGCTTTTTGATATTCTGACAACGGCAACGGTACCATCGTAAACGAAGGTCGCCATCCAACCCCGCTGTCTGTGTCCCCACAGGCAGCTTTTTGATATTCTGACAACGGCTTGCGGTGCCACCGTGAACGAAGGTCGCCATCAAACCCCGCTGTCTGTGTCCCCACAGACAGCTTTTTTATATTCTGGCAAGGGCTTGCGGTGCCACCGTGAACGAAGGTCGTCATCCAACCCCGCTGTCTGTGTCCCCACAGACAGCTTTTTGATATTCTGACAAGGGCTTGCGGCGCCACCGTGAACGAAGGTCGTCTGTGGCGACACAGACGACGGTAGACACACACGACGGGAGAACGGTGGTAATCAACTTAAACCCTGATATAAATCTTCCGCTTATCCAATATCTTCCCAAACACCCAGCACACCAGCATATAATAAATGGCGAACAGCAATGAGCCAATGGCTCCCGGCGCAATTACCTGGAATACCTTAACGCTCATCATCTCGTTAAAATTCATCTTATTGATGTAAAACCACCCTACTACGGCTCCAAAAAAATCGCCGAAAACGTATATAGCTAAAGGGTTTTTACCAAATGTATTAAAGAACGATACCCACGCATCGCCGGTTCGTGCGCGCATTTCAACAATATATACCAGGGCAGAGATAAGCACCAGGTCGATGCCAACGGTTAACAGCACAAAGGAGCTCGTCCATAATTTTTTGGCGATTGGGAAGCTCATATTCCAGCAAAGCGCAAGGAAAATAAATAGAAATCCGAAGAGTAACAGCTTCGAGATCATTTCGTAGGTTTTGCCTTTCTCCTGTATAAACTTACCGGCGTAATAACCGCAAATGACGTTTACAATTGAAGGGATGGTGCTCAAAATACCCTCCGGATCAAACGCCGGCCCTTCGCCATGATACATGTGGTTCTCGCCCAAAACCAATTTGTCCAGCGTGGTTCCCACATTGGTTAACATGCCAAAATGATTGTTTGGATCGCCAAAGAAACGCAGTATGGCCCAATAGCCCAGCAAAAACAAAATGCCGATAGCAATAACTACATTTTTCGACTTGATAAAATAGACCATCAGCCCGGCAAACAGGTAGCAAAGCGCTATGCGCGGCAATACGCCCAAAATCCGCATGTGGCTGAACGAGCCGATCGACCAGCCGCCGTTAACGCCGTGTTGGATGGAGCCAAGCATCTCCAAACAGTATGCTACCAAAAAAATCAACGCTGATCTTTTTATGATCCTTAAGATAACGGACAAATTGCTTTGACCGATGAACTTTTTCATCGAAAAACTCATGGCGTTGCCCATGGCAAAAAGAAAGGACGGAAAGACCAGGTCGGTGGGCGTAAACCCGAACCAATGAGCATGATCCAGCGGCCCAAACGACACATCGCTGCCGGGGTTGTTCACGATGATCATAAAACATATGGTCATCCCCCGGAAAACATCCAGCGAAAGAAACCGGTTTGAGCTTTGTTCTAAAGTTTTAGTCATTAAATTATACCCTTATGTAAATCTTTCGTTTGTCCAATATCTTGCCGAATAACCAGCATATCAGCATAAAGCAAATGGCGAAAAGCAGCGAACCTATCGGGCCCGGCGCTATTACCTGGAAGAACGACTTGTTAACAGCTTCGGCCAGGTTGGTCCCACCGACTGGAATGATGAAAAGTATTGTCGCGCCAAGCTCGGAGAATAAATATACGGGCAATGGATTTTTTCCCACCGTGGTAAAAAATGATGTCCAGTTCCATTTATTCCACTGCAGCATTTCCACAATATAAATAAGCCCTGAGATGAGCACCATATCAATGCCCACAGTAAGCAGTGTAAAGGGGCTTGTCCAAAGCTTTTTGCCAATCGGGAAAGTAAGGTTCCACCATAGCGCCAGGAAGATAAGCAAAAAGCCAAAAAGCATCAATTTGGATATAGTTTCGTAGGTTTTGCCTTTTTCCTGGATAAATTTTCCGGCGAAATAGCCGCAAATAACGTTGACGATTGCGGGCAGCGTACTCAGTATGCCTTCGGGGTCGAATGCAACCCGCTCGCCGTGATAAAGGTGATTGTCTCCCAGCACAAACTTATCCAGGTAAGTGCCGGCGTTGGTTAACATGCCGTAAGGGTTGTTATGGTCGCCGAAAATGAGCAGCAGGAACCAATAGCCGAATAGTAATACAATGCTGACGATTACGACAGCGGTAGTCGATTTAATAAAATAAACGATAAGCGAACCAAAAAGATAGCAAAGCGCGATGCGCTGCAATACCCCCATGATGCGGGTATTGGCAATGGGTGCAAAATGCAAGCCGCTTGCATCCTTGGTTACAAACGGGAACCAATACATCAGGTAGCCCAAAAGGAATATGATGGCCGCTCTTTTAAATATCCTCCAAACCACGGAACCTGAACTTAACCCGGCAAATTTTTTCATCGAAAAACTCATGGCATTACCCATGGCAAACAGGAATGAAGGGAAAACCAGGTCGGTTGGCGTAAAGCCAAACCATTTGGCATGTTCAAGCGGCGAAAAAGAAACGGGGCCTCCTCCGTTGTTTACAATGATCATGAAAACAATCGTCATTCCGCGAAATACATCAAGCGAAAGAAACCTGTTTTGGTTTTTATCCATGCTTTAAATAAAAAGGTTTAAAATAAATTAGGAAATAAGGGACAATATAGGAATTATTGCATCCATAGGAAATGTTTTTAAATTTTTTTAAGAAGTGGGGAGACAGACGTGAGATATGAGACTTCTTTGTAGCCAGCTTGTGCTTTTTTAAAATCTCATGTCTCAAATCTCATATCTCAAATCTATTCTTCCTATTTTTACGCCCAAATGCTCACCATCACCAACCATACCCTGGAAAAACTGGAAACGCTGCTGCAAACAGCGGGGTACAGGGTGAGGTACGAAAAAGGGAATTTTAAAACCGGCGCCTGTTTATTGCAGCACAATAAAGTAATTGTGGTGAATAAATTTTCGGGCCTGGAGGCTAAGATACTGGCCATTGCTGAACTGGCCCGCACGCTTGACATGGATTATAACCTGCTCGATGAAAAACAGGCCGCGTATTTACACCAGCTGAAACAAATAACGATTGAATTTTGACCGTCACTTTTTTAGGCACCGGAACCTCACAGGGCGTACCTGTTATTGCCTGCGACTGCGAAGTCTGCACTTCGGCCGACCCGCGTGACAATCGTTTGCGCACTTCGGTGATGATAGAACATGAAGGGCAGGTGATCGTTATCGACTCTGGGCCTGATTTCCGCTGCCAGATGCTGCGCGAAAAAGTACAGCGCCTGGACGCTATTGTTTTTACCCATGAGCATAAGGACCATATTGCCGGGCTGGATGATATCCGCGCATTTAATTACAAACAGCAGGGGCCTATCGATGTTTATGCGACGACACGGGTGCAGGAGGCCTTAAAACGCGAATTTCATTACATATTTGCCGATTTTAAGTACCCGGGCATACCCCAGTTAACCCTTCATACGATTACTGATGAACCTTTTTTTATCGGTGATCTGAAATTTATTCCGATTGAAGTTATGCATTATAAGCTGCCTGTGCTTGGGTTCAGGATAAATGATTTTACGTATATAACCGATGCCAAAACGGTTGCCGAAAAAGAAGTTGAAAAAATAAAAGGATCAAAAGTATTGGTGATCAATGCCCTGCAAAAACAGGAGCATATATCCCATTTTACTTTTGATGAGGCGATTGCTTTTGCCAGGATGATAGGCGCCGAAAAAACTTATTTCACCCACATCAGCCACCGCCTGGGTAAACACGCGGATACTTCGAAGGCATTGCCGCCCGGAATAGAACTGGCATATGATGGGCTTAAGATAATCACAGATTAAGAGTGATTTTTATGATTGCACAGATTTTATTTGTTAATGTTCTGAAATCTGTGCAATCATAAAAATCATTAAAAATCGGTGATTTACATCTCAATATAACTCACCCTATCAATCTCCCCCCTATAGCTGCCTAAATGGCCTTTGTGACGCATGTCTATTTTGCCGCGGATAATTACGCTTTTATTGCTGATCTGGGTGAATTTGCCGTCGTTGTATTCAAACAGCCCCTGCCGGGTGCCTTTCAGGTATAGCGGGCAATCCTGGCTGAAGTTCACCCAAAGGGCATGGCCGTTGGAATGATCGGTGAAAAGGCTGTCATTTACCAGCGCCGATTGTGCATCGCCCTCTTTATAGGTTCCTTGTACTTCGATAAGCTGGTGGTCGTAATTTTGGATGCTGTCAATCAGCTGGGTAAACGTAACGTGTGTGTAGACGAGCTCGCCGTTGCACTCACTTGTATAAATTTTTTTTTCGTGCTTGCATGACTGCAAAGCGATCAAAATTGAAAGCATCGGCAGAATAGCAATTCTTTGCGAAACGGCAATACACTTCGGGATAGAAAAATTCATGCAGGGGACCATAAATAAAATCTAAAAAAACTCCGGATAGAAACTAATTCTTGCCTTTTTGCCAAATTATTGATTCTTTATTTTTTGATGATACTGTTCGTTAAAAGTTTAGTGTAAATTAAAAAAAAATATGCCTTTTTTCAAGTTAAAAAGAAAGTTTACATTTAAGAATCAAATAAACCCCGTTATGAACCGAAGAATAATTGTGGCCCTGCTGTTTTTTTGTGCAATAGCAGCCAGGGCCCAGCAAAAAGTAATACAATTATACAACGGCGCCGCGCCGGGTTCCGAAAACTGGACCTATAACGAACAGGAATATACGCCGGGCGGTACGCCTATAGTTTACGATGTGTCACATCCTACATTAACCGCATATTTGCCGGATCCCGCAATCGCAACCGGCACTGGTATAATCATTTGCCCGGGGGGAGGCTTTTATATTTTAAGCATACGTGATGAAGGCACTGATGTTGCCAAATGGTTGAATCAGCGGGGGATCGCCGCCTTCGTTCTAAAATACCGTACCGGCCAGAGTTTAACAACTGACCCTGGAAAAGAGTTATGGGAAAATCTGCACAAAAAGGATTTTACTACTACCGTTAAGCCGATCGTTGTGATGGCAATTGCCGATGGCCGGAATGCGATTAAATATGTGCGCGATCATGCTGCGGAGTACAACCTTTCTCCATCACGCGTTGGCATTATCGGCTTCTCGGCAGGTGGTACCGTTACGGCGGCCAGCGCTTTCAATTATACAGCCGATGACCGCCCGGATTTCGTTGCGCCTATTTACCCGTATGTGCCGCCGGAAGTACAGGGTGCCGCCGTGGCCAACGATGAACCGCCATTCTTTATCGCTGCCGCTACGGATGATGAGCTTAGTCTGGCGCCGCACAGCGTTGACCTGTATTCAAAATTGCTCGCTTCAAAACATTCGGCTGAATTGCATATTTACGTAAAAGGCGGTCATGGGTTTGGGATGAAGAAGCAAAACATCCCGACTGATACCTGGATCGACCGCTTTGGCGACTGGCTGGGCGAACAGGGACTATTAAAACCAATCGATCCAAAAGTAATGGTCAATATTGAGCAGCGGGAAAAAGATCAAAAAACCAATGCCGAACGCCCTTACAAGGATTGGGCTTTTATCCAAAAATATGAGCAGCAAAACGCGGCAGTCCCCCCTCCTGCCCCCGGCGAAAAACGGGTGGTGTTTATGGGTAATTCGATTACCGAGGCCTGGCGAAATATGGATTCGTCTTTTTTTGTAAGCCGTAATTATTACGGCCGCGGAATCAGCGGACAAACCACCGGGCAAATGCTGGTGCGTTTCCGCGAGGATGTGATCAATTTACAGCCAAAGGTAGTTGTGATATTGGCGGGGATAAACGACATCGCCCAAAATAACGGCCCTTCGAAAATTGAAGACATTTTTGGCAATATTAAATCCATGGCCGGGCTGGCGCGATTAGCCCATATTAAAGTGGTGATCTCGTCCATATTGCCTGCGTATGCCATCCCCTGGCGGCCTTCTGTCGACCCAAAACCAGGCGTAGCACAGATGAATAAGCTACTGAAGGATTATTGCGAACAAAACCACATCGTTTACCTGGATTACTATTCCGCAATGGCAGACAGCCGCGCGGGCTTGCCCGCCAATCTTTCGCATGATGGCGTGCATCCTACCCTTGAGGGCTATAAAGTGATGGAGCCATTGGCGGAGAAAGCGATTGAGGAAGCGTTGAAACGTAAAGAATAAGGTAAGAATTATATGCGCAGACTTACGAAGTTTTAAAAACTTCGTAAGTCTTGGGTGCTGCTATTTCTCCACCGGCAATACCAGTTTTGAGGAATGATACACATTGATCGTCTCCTTTATAAAATCGCTGTCCTTTGCATGGTAGATATCGATAAACTGCTGGGGGTTACGGTCAACCAGCGGGAACCAGCTGCTTTGCACCTGCACCATAATGCGGTGGCCCTTTTTAAAGGTGTGCGCCACGTCGGGCATGGTATATTTTACTTCGGTTAGTTTATTGGGTACAAATGGCGAGGGGTTTGAATAGCTGTCGCGATACCGGCCGCGCATAATTTCGGCCCGTACCAGCATCTGGTAGCCGCCCATTGGGTATTTTAGTACCGGATCAGTTTCGGCATAAATGTCTACATCATTATAACTGCCCTTATCCGGGAAAACATCGATCAGCTTCACCACAAAATCAGCATCGGTGTTTGAAAGGCGCACCATCAAATCGGCAATAACAGGCCCGGCGAGGGTAACATCTTTGGTTAGCGTATCCGTTTGATAAACCAGCACATCGGTGCGGCGGGCGGCAAAGCGCTGGTCGTCGGTCATATAATTGCGGGTACGGTCATAGTGAACTTCCTCGCTGTAAGGCACCGGTTTGGCTGGGTCGCTGATATAGGTGTCAAAGCTGTTATTAGCGTTGTTTGCTGCCGCGAACGACAATTTGCTGTTGTCCTGCAGATAAATATCCGTTGGTTGGGTATCAGCGGGTGGCCACTGGGGCAACTGGTGCCATTTGTTTTCCCCCGTAAAAAATACCGAGGCCTTAGCAATGCTATCTACCGACCCTACCCCGCGCAGGTAATAGTCAAAAAATGGTATTTCGATGTGGTTTGCATACCATTCGCTGGTATTGCTGCCCCATTGTACATTGCCTAAATGCGTGCCGTCGTTATTGCGCCATTGCTCGTGGTACCAGGGTCCTTCTACCAGGCGGTTATTGGTGGCCGGGCTTTGCTTATCAATGGCTTTATACACATTCCAGCCGCCAAAGCAATCCTCGGCATCAAACTCCCCGCCCACCACCAGCATAGCCGGTTTAACATTTTTAATACCCACCCGGGCATTGCGGGCCATCCACCAGGCGTCGCGGTTGGGATGGTTCATCATCTCATTCCAAAATTTTAAACTATCGCCGGCTATTTTGGTGAGGTTGGGCAAAGCGCCGGTCGCCAAATAAAAGGCGTAATTGTCGTGAATAGCCGGATCCCAGGTAGGCGCGGCAATTGGTGTCGGGTGCGGGTGCGGCGCGCCGAAACCAAACTGCTTGTAAAAAGCAAAAGCGTCCATCTGGAAAAAGGCCCCGTTATGGTGAAAATCATCACCCACAAACCAATCCGTTACCGGCGCTTCCGGGCTAACGGCTTTTAACGCCGGGTGACCGCTCAGCGAGGCCATCGTGGAGTAAAAGCCCGGGTACGAAATACCAAACACACCTACATTACCATTGTTATTCGGGATATTCTTTACCAGCCAGTCGATGGTATCATAGGTATCACTGGCCTCATCGATATCCTTATTGGTTTTCTTATTAAAATTGAATGGGCGCACGTCCATGTATTCGCCCTCGCTCATCCAGCGGCCGCGCACGTCCGCGTAAACCATGATATAGCCCTTGCGACAATATTGAATAAGATGGTTTTTCCACAGATCGCGGTATTTACCTTCGCCGTAAGGTTCGCACGAATACGGGGTACGCTCCATTAAAATGGGATGCTTTTCGCTGTTATCCTTCGGCATGTAAACCGATACAAACAGCTTAACGCCATCGCGCATGGCAATGGTCGCTTCCTTTTTGGTATAATTATTTACAAACCAGGTGGAATCAGCGCTTTGGGCAATCGCAAAAACAGGCAAAAGCAGCAATACCAGGGCGTATAATTTTTTCATGATGGTAATTTGAAGGTTGAAAAGTAAAGATGGAGAATTTTACTCAAGAAAGGAAATGAACTCAGATGAACGATGGCCCCATGCGCGCGGGGTTCCACTCTTGAGAGGGGCGGGGGCGTGTTATCCGTTTTTGAGGTAGAGTTTTGTTATTTTTCGCGTTAATATGTTCAATGCTCTCTAAATGCGCCGTAAAATCATCCCGTACAACTCAAATCTTAAACCGTTAGCGCGAAAGCTAAGAAATGACAGCACATTGGGCGAGGTTTTACTTTGGAACGAACTAAAGAGCAAACAGTTCTATGGCTACGATTTTCATCGGCAAAAACCATTGCTGAACTATATTGTCGATTTATATTGTTATGAGCTGGAGTTGGTGATTGAAATTGACGGACTTTACCATAGTTGGGAGGAACAAAGCGATAAGGATATATTACGGGAAAAGGAATTGGAAAACTATGGTTTGACGATTCTCCGTTTTACCGAACAAGAGGTCCGAAAAGATATGCCGAATGTTTTCCGGACGATCGAAGCGCATGTATTTAACCGTAACCCTGATGCATTTTCTCAAGCCTGAAACGAAGAACACACCCCTCCACCCCTCTCAAGAGGGGAATCGCACGGGGCCACGGCGCCTTAAAACCGCGCGCGTTAGATTCCCTCTGGGGAGGAGCGGAGGGTAAACCGCGATTTACTCAAACACCCATTATCTTTCAATTGCTGTAGCATTGCAAACCAGCTTTTCGTAATTACAATAAAACCGCCTATGAAACCCCTGCTGCTTATCCTTTTGATTGCATTAACTTTTGCGGGATGCAAAAAGAGTAATGAAAGTCCCTATCAAAGCCAGGGCGTTATTATCGGCGATGAAATTCTTTTCTGCCCTGCTGCATCGACAAAATGCGGCGGACTTGAAATAACCATTAAAAACGACCCTACTAAAAACCCGCCGCCATTTTATTTGATCGATTTAAACTTGCAGCAATTGGGTATCAACCCAAATACTAAGTATCCCATAAACGTTAGCTTAACCTGGAAGCACGATACTACAGCCACGGATTATATTATCGTCAGTAATGTAAAGGTGCTTAATTAGGGCGAAAAGTCCGAAAGTTAGTAATCCCGATAGCCGTCGGGACCGAAAGAAGCGACAACCGGGACGTCGGAAACACTATACGTCTGCACATCCGCATATTTGCACATCCGCACATCTACTTATTCAATTCCCTCAGCTTTTCCCTGATGTACTGCCCTGCCGGCGTCAACTGCTCCTCTGTCCATGCACCATTTACAGGTGCGCCTGACATCAATAAGGCGGTAGTTTCCTGCTTATCGGTGATGTTCCAGTTGGTCCAGCTCAGTTTGTTCTTCTCCATCCAGTCGAACCAGGTTTTAACGAGCGTTTGGTCGAATTTGCCGTTGCCATTGGATTCGCCTACACCCCATTCGGTGACGATGAGCGGAAGGCCTTTTTTCAGGGCGAGGTCGGCTTTGGCGCGTAGTTTTTCCTGGTGGTTGGGGTCGGAGGCATAAAAATGGAAGGAATAAGCGATGTTTTTAAACCCGGTGATCGGGTCGCCGGCCACCACATCCACATCCTGGTCCCAATGGGGGCTGCCTACGATAATAAGGTTGTTTGGATCGTATTTCCTGATTTCAGGGATCACCTGCAGGGCGTAATTTTTAACAGTATCCCATGGGATGGCGCCCCAGGGCTCGTTCCATATCTCGTAGACCACGTTCGGTACGCCTGTGTAGCGTTTGGCCATTTCGCTAAAAAAGGTTTTTGATTGCGCCAGGTGCAGGTTGCTGTGATGATCGTGCCAGTCAATCAATACATAAATACCCTGTTTTATCGCTTCGTCCACTACGGTTTCTTCCAGTTGGGTTTGTGCCTCCGGCTCCTGGATGTAGCCATGGGCCGGCTCAACTCCCATTGCCGCGCGTACGATGGAGACCTTAAAATCGTTTACCAGCCAGTCAAGCACCGCAGGGTTATAGTATTTGCGACCCTGCCATAAACTCCACGAAAAGCTTATGCCGCGCAATTGCGGCGCGATGCCGTTTTGGTTGACGATTTGCCCGTTTACAACACTTAGCGCGCCGTTAGCCTGCACCGGGGTTTGTGCAAATGCCTGACTGGAAATAATGGAGATGAATAACAGAATTCGGGCAATCTTTTTCATGTTTGGTACTTATCGACCCGAAATCTATAAGAATTATCTTACGATTACCTGATGATGCTAAAAATCTATTATAAAATGTTAAACGAACGTATAGCGCGATGCATCACGTCTCTACCATTGGTGCAAGCCGTTATTTCGAATAGTAATCGTACGCTGCCTTAGCAATCTTCGCAATCGTACCCTCGCGGGAAGCTTCGTCATTAGTGGAATTACAAACAAATACCGAAATAATCAGGTGCTTACCGTTTGGCAAGGTGATTATGCCAGCATCATTGGTTGCAGGGCTAAGGCCCTCAGCGCTGGTAGGCGAGGAACCCGTCTTGTGCGCCACAATTGCTCCCGCCGGTAACAGCCCTCTTAATCGTTTGGGTCCCGTGTTGGTGTTCAGCAGCATTTGGTATAAGCTATCTGTAGTAGGTTTAGCCAATATTTTGCCTTTATAAAACTGATCGAACAGCGCGGTTATCTCAACCGGCTTGCACCAATTGGCATATTGCAGCTCCCAGGAAGCCGCCATCTCTGTTTCGGAAGTGCGCACCGCGATACCCCTGATACCGATCTGCAACAGATAGTCCTGCACTGTTTTAGGTCCGCCAAGTTGTTTTAATAAAATATCGCACGCATTGTTATCGCTTTGCGAGATCATATAACTCAGCAATTCGCTCACGGGGAAATCGCCGCCTTTTGGATATTTATCGCGCAGCGGACTCCAGGTATCTTTCACCAGGTCGCGCTTACTGATGTGTATCAGCTGGTTAAGCTGCAGCTTGCCGGTATCCACCCAATGCAAAACGGTTAACGCGATGGGGAATTTCATCACGCTGTGCATCACCAGGCGGGCTTTTCCGTTGTAGTTCAATGTATCGCCGGTTTCGATATTTTTAATAGATACACCTACAATCCCCTTTACCGGCTTTGCAATTTGTTCGATCTGCGTACGTAAACCAGGATCGTTGAGTCCCTGTGAAAATGCCGGAGCAATAAAAACCAATAAGATAAAGGCACACAAAAAACACTTTTTCATACCTACTAATAACGCAATTATTTGGTATGAAGTTTAATCCAGTCCGAAATAATCTTCAAAGCCATGGGCGATATAGTCTCCTGTATATTTTCATATTCATCTGCCTGCCCGGTATCGGCAGTTTGCAACAAATGATTCAACCCGGGGAGTGCCTTTACCTCCACATTTTTATTGCCGGCCGCCGTCAATATGCGTTTGGTAGCCTCCAGGTTTTCAGCGGCATTTACCTGCGTATCTTTTTCGCCGATGACGGCCAGTACGGGGCATTTAACTTTGCGCAGATCCTTTTCAGGGTCGTAGGCCACAAAAAAACGTATCCAGGGCGCGTTGTTTATATCGCCGTACAGCTTAACTATTTTGGTTGTCATATCTTCGGGGATATTCAGCGCGTCCAATACTTGTTGTGGCTGCATCTTTTTCCAGGCATTGAACGCGGTTACCGCATTCGTTTCAAAGGTTTTTTCATCGGGCGAACTGACGAGCATTTTTAAAATTTGCGCGTAAATTTTTTCGTAGCTATTTGCCGAGGCCGTGTCTACTCCCTGCTGCACCAGCGTATTGGCGTATTGCTCCGCCAATACATTCGCCCCGCCAGCTTCGGGGCCGCCCCAAAGCACAATAAAGTTTACGTCTTTGCGCCTTGCCGCCACCATCGGGGCAATCATGCCGCCTTCGCTGTGGCCAATTAAGCCCAGGTGTTTTTTATCGACGTCGTTTCTTGTTTCCAGGTAATTAAGGCTTGCTTCCACGTCATACGAGAAATCAAGACTGGTTTTGCGATTGATACTGTCGCCCAGCGAGCTTTTGCCGGCGCCCCGGTCGTCGACCCTTAAAACAGCTATGCCGTTCCGGCTCAGGTAATCGGCCAAAACCCAATAAGGCTTATGGCCTTTCATCATCGAACCATCCCTGTCCTGCGTGCCGCTGCCGCTGATAATGATCACCGCCGGGTATTTTCCATCGCCATTTGGCCGGGTAAAGGTGGCGCCATAATGCAGGCTTTTGTTTGCGTTATCATACTCCACATCCTCGCTGTAATAAGGGAATGGCGGCTTCGGTGTTTGCGGGCGCACAAGGTCTTTGCCAAGGTCAGCCTTATCTGCTGCCGAAATACGCTTCAGCGCCAGGGCTATTTTGCCGCCACCTTGCTTATAAATCCCGTTGATACCATCTTTTTCGTCCCAAACACCGGCATATCCGCCGCCTATCGTGGCAATCGCGATAAATAAACTGTCCTTTTTAAGAAAAGTCTTGTTGCAGGTGATGCCGAACGCTTTTTGGTCGGGACTATCCAGCGTTGAAGTGTAGCTGCTGTCCGCGCTTTTTTTGATATTAAGTACCAAATGCAGGTTGGTCCCGCCAACGGAGATCGACCCAAGCCAGCTGCCGGTGATATCCTGGGCTTTAACGCCCGCAGCTAAAAGCAAACAGGTAAGGACTATGATTAATTTCTTCATGAATTCTGATCTATCTTATGGTTTTTGAAATATAGGTAGGAGTAAACAAACGGGATAATAGTCATTACGCCCACCAGGCATAGCATTACGATGGTAGCCGGCTTGGGTGGCAGCAGCAGTGTGGCCACGGTGATTACGATACCGCCTGCAAACCACATCTTGCTAACCAGCCGGTGGGTTGCGCGCCAATTATCTTCGTTTTCGAGTGTCCAAGGCGTGCGGAAGCCCGCAAAATAGTTCGGTTTAATGCTATTCATGATATTGCCGATAAATACAAACATTAAACCGATTAACGGCAGGATGAGCTTATCTATTTGAAAACCACGGTGCACGGTGACAAAAGCTATAGAAATGTTTAAGGCCGAAAGGAAAATGACAAGGCCCAGCGCGAGTTTCTGAAAGGTAGCCTCACCATATTTCACTTTCTTTTTAGGGTCGATGCGGGAAATAAATTTAAGCAGAAGATAAACAAAAGCCGTCATTCCCAACAGCACCCATTCGGTGGTCATGAATTCGCTTTTGCTGCCATATCTATCAATATTTCCGTTTAGCCCGTAGTGCACCGGTACGATTTGTGGCAATGAACTGTAGATGATAAATACATAAACTGCCGGTACAAGCCACACCACCAGTGCCACGGCATCCAAATAGGTAAACTTTTTCATTGTGCTGTCATTTCTTTTTTGATTGTAAACTGATGATCCATTTCAACATTTCGTCCATCACCGTGGTATTTAAGGAGTAATTGATAAACTGCCCTTCCTTAACCGATACTACCAAGCCTGCCTGCCTAAGCAAGTCGAGGTGATGCGAAATGCTGGGCTTTGAAATATTGAAATGGTCGGCTATCTCGCCCGCCGTCAGGTCTTTCTCCTTAAGCAGTTCCAGTATCTCTCGTCGGGTTGGGTCGTTTAGCGCTTTAAAAATCGAGTTCAATTCAACCTCCATTTAAATATTTAGACAAATATCTAAACACTTTTTAAATTTCAAACAATTCCTTTACATTTATTTTTATTCCCGTGAATCTTTTCCATGAAGGTAAAATCCATTTTGCTGCTGATTTTTAGCTATTTGCTGTGTTCGATGGCTGCAAAAGCGCAAAACACCGGTGAAAACTTTGCCGATTCCCTGGCCAAACATTTCGATTATTATCGTTTAAAAAATCCGCAAAGCATTTTATTTGCCCATTTTGATAAAACCGTTTACACTAATAACGAAAATGTGTGGTTTACCGCTTATCTTTTAAATAGCGATAAAAGCAGGCTAAACGATGTACTGTCGGCCGTGCTGGTAAAGGACGATGACCGTTCCATCGCACTCGGGGAAAAATTTGTTATGGCGGACGGAATCGCCTTCGGCAACCTGTTTCTTCCGGACAGTATCCCATCCGGCGATTACAGCTTCATCCTTTATACCAATGAGATTTATAACGGCAAACCCGCTAATATTTTTGTTCAGCCTGTCACGATAAAAAATATGAACGAGGAGGGTTTTCACGCTGCGCTTAATTTGCTGGATACCGGCAAATTCCCCGCTGACGGCAAAAGAAAAGTGCGCTTGGTAACCAGCGCAAAAGGGGCCACAATCGTTTCGGGCGCTACGGTCAGTTATTACGCAGGGGATAAGGCCCACCCTTTTTTTTCCGGCCAGGTTAAAACGGATCATGCAGGCCAATATGTATTCTCAGTCCCCGTAGCAGGGATAAGCACAAGCAATAACATATTTGAAGCAAAGATCACTTTCGGCAAAGAATCGAACACTGCACAATTGGCACTACCGGTTTACTCAGACGTTCCGCAAATCAAATTTTACCCGGAAGGCGGCAATCTTTCCGACGGCGTGTTGAGCACGGTTGGCTGGGAAGCAAAAGACCTGGCAGGCGCCCCCCTGGAAATGGGCGGCGTGTTATATAAAGATGACAAGCCCAGGGATACCGTTTACACCGATACTTATGGCATGGGTAAATTTAAGCTATATCCGCAGGTGCACAGCCGTTATTACCTGAGGCCGCTGGGGCATGTTTTTAAAGATTCGGTTTATGCGCTGCCCGGGGTGATGTTAGATCAACCGGTAATTGCTATTGCGAAGGCAATTGCTGACGATACGTTAAATTTGATAATTAGGGCGAAAACCGCGCAAAAGGTGTTTGTTGTAGCCCATAACTTCGGGAACGTTTTTTTTAATTTCGAAACAGAAGCTACGACAAGAGGGAAACCGGTAAAAGTTATCCTGGATGAATTGCCGAGGGGGGTTGTGGAGATCACTGTTCTGGATAGCTTGCGCCGGCCATGTGCGGAACGGCTTTTTTTTGCCCACTACGACCGCCGAAATATCCTGAAAATAAATACAGATACTGATCATTACAAAAAACGGCAGAAGGTGAGCATCGACCTGAAGTTGATGAATGCGGATGGCAAAGCGGCAGGCGGCCTCGTATCGGTAGCCTGCATACAGGCCAACCGATACGAGATAAAAAAAGCAATGGACATTGAAAGCTATTTTTACCTGGTTGACCAGATAGGCCGGCTCCCCATAAAGGAACACTATATGGGCACATCCGATGATGACAGAAAATACCTGGAAGATATTTTATTGGTAAAGGGGTGGCGGCGCTATACCTGGCCGGAATTGGTAAAGGCAGCGCCACGCGATACCGCAGGGCGCGAAGACACGTTGTTTTTTAACGGAGCGCTAACGAGGTACGGCAAGCCGCTTAAAAAACCCGGCAGTTTACTAATGTTTAAGGACTCGTCTGCAATTGCATTCAAAACTGACCTGACCGGGAGATTCATCATGACCAGCGAACAGCTGTTTACCCACGAGCAAAAAGACGTAAAACTCCTTGCAAATTCGGGCGCCGGCGACGAAGTAAAAATAACATTGAGCGACCCTTATAAAAAAATTGATGATTCGATCGCTCTCAATTTTCACCCGTTCAAAAACATAATGCGTTTGCCTGGAGGTACAGCAGAGGATACGGAAAGTCTGTTGGGCATACAACGCATAATCCAATTAAAGCAGGTCAGCATAAAGGCCGACAAAGACGATCGCACATACGGTATTGCCGGAACGGCGCATGAAAATGAATGTGGCGATTACGTATGCAAGTTTAATATCCTGAATTGTCCGAATCACCGGGATGACCCCGCGAACAGGCCAGCAGTGTTGGGTCAAACCTACACTTACAAGGGAAATCCGTATTATACGTATGAGGGTTGCATAATTCATGAGCAGCAGCCTGCCGGTTCGGTAATTGAGACAATAAGTAGCATTCATTATTCGGTGGGATTTTACCCGGCGGATTATTCAAAGCTCAACCCGATTGCGCCTGAGTACGTTTCGACTATTTACTGGAACCATTTATTAAAGCTTTCACCAGCAACCAAAAATACCGTCAGCTTTTATACCAGCGATATTACCGGCGATTTTAAGATCATCGTTCAGGGCATCAGCCAGGATGACGTTGTTTATGGCGAAAAGACGTTTATGGTGGTTAAGTAGCTGCGGAGTCAAAACTCAATCAACCATTCAACTTAATCAGCCCAATCAACTAACATTGTATTTTATTGCAAATTTTCGTTACTTACGCTACTTATCAAAACCCCATCATGCAAAGAAGAAATTTCCTGAAGACAGGCGCCGTAGCCGGCTTAGCCTTAACTACGCTGGCCCCCGCTTCGTGCAAGCAAGCCTCGTCGCCAGCCGGCGGCCAGGATGAGCAAAAAGCCGATGATTTTGAGTTGAATGAAGTGACCATAGATACGCTTCAGCAAAAGATGCAAAGCAAGACCTATACCTCGCGGCAGATCACAGAGATGTATTTAAAACGTATAGACGCTATCGACAAAAGCGGCCCGAAACTGAATGCGGTGATCGAGCTTAACCCGGACGCTTTGGACATTGCCGATGCAATGGACAAGGAACGCGCCGCCGGGAAAGTGCGCGGGCCGCTGCATGGTATACCGGTTTTGATAAAGGATAATATTACAACAGGAGATAAGATGCATACCACTGCCGGGGCCTCGGCCATTGCTGACAATATTATGAAGGAAGATGCCTTCATCATTAAAAAACTGCGTGAAGCAGGCGCGGTATTGCTGGGGAAGACCAATTTGAGCGAATGGGCAAATTTCCGCTCTACACATTCAACCAGCGCATGGAGCAGCCGCGGCGGGCAAACCAAATGCCCCTATATTTTAGATCGTAACCCCAGCGGCTCGAGCGCGGGTTCCGGGTCGGCGGCATCGGCAAATTTATGTGCGATCGCTATCGGAACCGAGACAGATGGTTCCATTGTTTCGCCGTCATCTGTTAATGGCCTGGTAGGTATAAAGCCGACCGTAGGGCTTTGGAGCCGGGCGAACATTATCCCCATTTCAAAAACACAGGATACAGCCGGGCCGATGGCGCGCACTGTTAAGGATGCAGCAATTCTTTTGAGCGCATTGGCCGGCGAAGATCCGCAGGACAGTTATACCGCGGCAAGCAAAGGCAAAATTGAGGCTGACTATACCAAATTTTTAGACGCCGACGGGCTGAAAGGAAAGCGCATCGGTGTAGAAAAAGATGCACAGAAAATAAGCCCGCAAATGGACCCTATATTTAAAGCAGCCCTTGACTTGTTGAAGAGCAAAGGTGCTACTGTTATTGAGATTGAACTATACAAAGAGCTAAAAGGCCTTGGCAATGCCGATTTCACAGTGCTCCTTTACGAATTTAAAGACGGCCTGAACCAATATTTGGCGAAGGCTAATTCGAAAGTGAAATCGCTGGCGGATGTGATCGCGTTTAACAAGCAGAACGAAGCCACAGCCATGCCGTTTTTTAAACAGGAAATTTTAGAGCAGGCACAAGCAAAAAAAGGACTTGACGAAAAAGAGTACATGGACGCCGTAGCCAAAACCACCGGCACCACGCGCACCGCCATTGACAAGATCATGAGCGCCAACAAACTGGATGCCATAGTAGCCCCCACCAACGGATTTGCCGTTTGTATTGACCTTGTTAACGGCGATTATGATAACGGCTTCTCCTTTTCGGGCCCGGCTGCTATGGCGGGCTACCCGCATATTACCGTACCCATGGGCTATTTTAACGAGCTGCCGGTTGGGATATCGTTTGTAAGTACACCGTACAAGGAAGGTGATATAATTAAGTTGGCGTACGCGTATGAGCAGGCCTCGAAAAAACGTGTGCCGCCAAAATTTAAGGCTGATTTGCTGGGATGACAACATGGTTCGCGCGCCCGTTGGTGGTTTTCAATTTAATTGTATATTTGTGTATAAGATCTTTTATGAGTGTGTTAACATTAGAATATAGTTTTGAGAACAAACTCCGCGATATTAATGTCAGGAAGTTCATCTTTAGCATCATAAGGGGCCGTGTTACGTCATATAGTGAGAATATTAAGAAGCTTCTGGCCCAAGTTGATAACGAATTTCAACAGGAAAAGCAGATTTTAACTGACATTGAAAAATTGGATCATAGCGAGTTAAAACTTTTGAATAAAAAATTTAAAAGGATAAATAGCTATTTCGATAAGTTAAATGATATGTACTATAATGAAAACTATTTTGGCGATGCCGAGTTAAAACAGATCTTCACATCAATAAGCAGACAAACTCACAAAGTGGAAAACCTAAGTCATAAATATTTATATTTGGATCATAGTCAATCTCAAACACCTGAATATATCAAGGAAGCCCTGGCAAATTTTTCCCAGGATGCCATTAGTAAAAAAATTAAGATCAACTAATAGATGCCTTTTCAGCGAGGGGATATTATTGAACTGCCGTTTTTAATCCCCGGCAAAAACCGAACCGAAGTACACCCCGCTATTATTATATCAAATAACCTGGTACATGAGAATGAAGGGATTTACATTTGTGTAATGGTCACGCATTCTGAGCTTCACGAATTTTTCGCCTTCGATTTAGCTCCTGATATGTTTGTGAATGCCCGGAATGTGCCTGAAGGGAAAGCAAAAGCACATTTGGTAGCCTATGTGCTCGAGAGCCAGGTCATCTCAAACTCAAGTACCAAAAGAAACAAAATGAAACATGTTTACGTGGACAAATTGGTGCATTTTATTTCTGACACCGTATTGTTCGAAGATTAATTATTTCAAGCGCCAAAACCCATTAAAAAAATCAGAGGCGCTAACAACCACCTATGAATTTGCCTTGTCCTCCAGCCGTTTTGTGATCGAGATGATCATTTGGTTTTGATACTCAAGATGCGAAAGGATAGTTTCTATTTCCAACTCTGCCTGCAAGTTTATTTTGAGGTCTTCTTCATCTCTTAAATCAGCACGAATTGATTGCACATTCTGCCCGATCATGATCAGCGGCAGTAAAAAAAGCTGGATCATATTGGAAATAAAAAGCCAAAGCACAAAGGCCGGGTAAGGATCAAACCTTGCCCCTTTTGGCGCAAACATGTTCCAGGTAAGCCAAATAACTGTCCATAAAAAAATGAGCATAAAAAAGCCCATGGTGCCAACGTGGTTAGTTATCCAAACGGCTATTCTGTCCAGCATGGATTTTTTTAAGTGGCTTTTGGTGGTGGTGCGCAAAATCTCTTTGCGCTTGTTGATGCACTCCTGGATAGATAGGGGTTTTGTAGGTTCCATAATTTAATTGTCGATTAGGGTTTTAAATTTTATAACCAAATCTAATTAATTAACATCAAAATATTATGGCTCGTTTGTTTGGTTTAACCCTAACTTTATTGCCTGTTCAAACCATATAAAATCCTATATTTCGAAAAAATTAAGCTATGGAATTTGGCCGCATACCACACGAAGAGCTGGCGCTAACTGATTTTACGCTCCCGCCCGACCCGGAACTCACCATCAACACCTTACTTGCCGCCAAAAACAAAGGCACGCTGCAGGTTCGGGTTGGCTGCGCCAAATGGGGGCGCAAGGAATGGCTGGGCAAGATATATCCACCCAAAACCAAAGATGCCAATTTTTTGGATGAATATGTAAAGCATTTCGATTGTATCGAGCTGAACGCGACATTTTATAATATTTACGGCCAGCAGGTGATCAGCAAGTGGAAGGAAAAGGCTGCCCCGAACGCAAATTTTAAGTTCTGCCCAAAATTCTCGCAATCTATTACCCATATCCGGAGGCTGAAGAACGCCGATGAGATTACCACGCAATACTACGCCGGAATAGAAGCCTTCGGCGAAACGCTCGGCCCGTTGTTTTTGCAGGTAGGCGATAATTTTACGCCCAAAAGTTTGCCTGACCTGAAAGCTTATCTTCAAAAACTGCCGACAGATGTCCCTGTTTTTGTTGAAGTGCGGCACAAGGATTGGTTTGCTGTTCCCGAAGTTCGCGCCGAATTTTTTGGTATGCTGCATGAGTTAAATGTCGGCGCGGTAATAACCGATGCCGCCGGCCGCCGCGATGTCATCCATATGGAACTGCCTACGCCCCATGCCTTTATCCGATTTGTGGGTAACAGCCTTGATCCTACCGACTATAAACGCGTTGACGACTGGGTAGAACGTATTGTAAAATGGAAAGAAATGGGCCTGCAGTCCGTCTGGTTTTTTATGCACCAGCATGATGAACGGTACTCGCCGGAGCTGGCTGATTATGTGGCTGAAAAGTTAAACCAACATTTGGGCCTTAGTTTGTTGAGGCCAACTTTTATGGATAGGGATGAACCTGGTGTCTGAACCGTTGATTTAGCTGATTTGATTGACACCGCTGATTAAAAAGGCGACAGGAATCAAAAAAATCAGCCTAATCAACTTAATTAATGGTTCAGATTACGACACCATCCCCGATATCACATTAATACTCAGCGCCAGGATAGCCGTGTTAAAGGCAAACGACAATAGCGCATGCATGGTGCAAACCCGCCGGATTCTTCGTGAAGTGATATTGACATCGGATACCTGGAACGTCATCCCGACGATAAAGGAAAAATAAACAAAATCAAGGTAGTCAGGCGCATCCTTTCCGGGAAATTGCAAACCGCCTTCCGCCTTCGTTACGCCGTCGATATCAGTTTCGTGATCATAATACAAATGTGCGTAGCGCAGCGTGTAAATGGTATGGAGCAGCCACCAGGAAATGATCACTGCCGTTATCGCAAGCAGGATATGTTCATTTTTGGCGACTTCCGGTAGTCCTTTGGTTGATTTCAACAAGTAAACAATCGCGCCGAGGCTAACAACCGCTGCCGTTGTTATAAATAAAAATAGAAAGGTAAGGCTCGAATCTTGCAAACGGGCAATTGCCTTTACCTCACGCGGGTGCGAGGAAAGTATAATGATCCAGTTGAGCAAAATAACCGTAAGCGCGCAGCCGATCCAGCAAACCAGGATCAATGCCGGGGTTCTGACATTACCCCGGAAACAAAAAAAAGCGATGGCGCTAACCGCAAGTGCTATTATTAAGCGATAACGCGCATCCAGCCTGTAAAAGAACCGCTTGTCGGCCCGGTAAGTTTTTGTCATAATTTTGGCCTTTTATATGGCTGCAATGTTAAAAGTAAAAATATGTTTTAAAAAAGGATCTATTCACCATGGTCTTTGGAATATCATCAACCACGGACTAAAAAATGATTTCCGCCACGCGCCCAACCTGGCCGTCCTCCAGCCTTACTTTTATGCCGCGTGAATGATAAGCGGAACTGGTCAATATATCCTTTACAATGCCGCGGGTAAGTTTGCCGGAGCGTTGATCTTTTTTTAGGATGATATCCACTTCAAGGCCAGGGTAAATGTCTTCGCGGTTTCTTCCATGCATAACTAATTTATTTTTTGGCTCTTATTTCTACTAAATCACCCGTCGTGAGTGCCTTATCGAAGCCTTTGTCCTTTAAACCTGCTATCAATCTTTTATCACCCGACCAAATCTTGCATTTAAATTGTTTGGCGAATGCGACATAGTGAATATCTTTTAAGTCAACGTCTTTCACCAAATCAAACGCTTCATGCCAAAATTCATCGTTGATTTGCTCGTCGGATATAAAGTTAATGTCTTTGCAAACCAGGTATTCTGTTTCCATAACGGATTCAATACTCATCCCTGAAGCCCTGGCAATCTTCTCGTATTTGGACTTGATTTCATGCCGCAAAAATTCAGGCGCGATAAACTTGAAATACTTTTGGGAATTAATCAGAAGATCGCCAATTTTTCCGTTGGAATTCAATATGCCACTATAAACAATATTGGCGTCGACGATAATTTTCACTTAATAAATCTCGTTTTGTTCGCTTCCCACCAGGAAGCATTGGCTTCTTCGGCCAATTTATCAGCGTCGGCCTGAGTGGCTTTGGATTTCGACGTTAATTCAAGGTATTTTAGGTAATCTATAACACGCTGTAGGCCAAACCTGTCAATCGAGGATGGAATCGTGATTGTTATTTTGTCCTTATTTGCCCTTTCAATCATCATACACAAATATAATAAATATTTGCATTTATTGGTTCACAAGATCGTTTATTGCCCTTTCAACTTTTTCAAAATCAAAACTTTTAATCAACTTATCCATCGCCACAGTTATTTCCTTATTATTTAAATTGCCAATACTGCCCTCATGCGTGTGCTTAACGTGTTTATCCGGGTTAAATTCTCCCTTTTCAATGGCGAGGCCTACTTGTTTATAAGCATCCCGGAAAGGTACACCGCTTAACACCAGGCGGTTTACCTCCTCCACGCTAAACAAATAGCTGTATTTAGGGTCATTCAAATGTCGGCGTTAACGCTGATATTTTGCAGCATAAAGGCGGCCATTTGCAGGCAGTGTTTCAGATCGGAAAAAGCCGGGAACAACAACTCTTTCAGTAACTGCAGTTCGCGATGATAGCCCGAGGGTAGGTTGGTGGTCATCATCGCCACATCGTTCGGCAATGCCTGCAGCCGGTTGCATTTACCGCGCATGATCTCCCAAACATCCGGATTTTTTTTGTGGGGCATAATGCTGCTGCCTGTGGTAAGTGTATCCGGGTAGCTTACAAAAGCAAAGTTCTGGCTCAAATATAGCGCCTGGTCCATAGCCATTTTGGCAAGGGTGGCCGCAATAGCCGATAAAGCCTGGGCAATAACCCGCTCGGTTTTACCGCGCCCCATTTGGGCATAAACCACGTTATAATTCAGGCTGTCGAAACCTAAAAGTTTTGTTGTCAGTGTTCTGTTTAAAGGGAATGACGAGCCATACCCGGCTGCCGAGCCCAAAGGATTTTTGTTGGTGATCTTCCAGGCAGCCAGCACCATTTCCAAATCATCAGCCAGGCTTTCCGCATAGGCGCCAAACCATAAGCCGAACGATGAAGGCATAGCGATCTGCAAATGCGTATAGCCGGGGAGCAATACATCCTTATGCTTTTCACTGAGTTCAATCAGCAAGCGGAAAAGTTTATCCGTCTCCTCAACCACCTGCTGCAATTCGTGCCTGAAGAATAGTTTTAAATCAACCAAAACCTGGTCATTTCGCGAACGGCCGCTATGGATTTTTTTACCGGCGTCGCCAATGCGCTGGGTAAGCAGCATTTCAACTTGTGAGTGTACGTCTTCAACTTCAGCGGCAATGGTAAAGTTGCCTTCATGAATTTCTCTGTATATTTTTTTGAGTTCCTGTTGAACGGCTTGCAAATCATCATTGCTCATCAGGCCTACGCTTTCGAGCATTTGGGTATGAGCCAGCGATCCCAATACGTCGAATGCGGCCATTTGTAAATCAAACTCACGGTCCCGTCCTACCGTGAAATTCTCTACAAGTTCATTAACAGTAACAGATTTTTGCCAGATTTTAGCCATTTTGATTTACGAATTACGATTTACGAATTACGATTTGTTTAATTCGCAACTAATTTCCACGCAATGTGTTCAATGAAGCGACAATAATAGAAAGAAGTTCATTCCCTTCCTTATAAATCACATCGATTTTTTCATTTAATTCAGGATTCAACTCTACGAGCAATTCTAAAAAGAACAAGGTTTCATCCAATTCCTCCTCTACGATCTTTAGCTTATTGATAAAGTCATTTTTTGATTTAGCTCTGCAAGCTGCACGGTAGTTCGCCCCTGTTGAGCTGGCACTTCGGTTGAGTTGGTCCGCGTAATTTTTATTAACGATATTGTAGGGTAAGCTCAATACCAAACGCGCATTTGCAAGTGCGTATTTTTTTGTTCTAAGTTTAAGTTCTTCTTTGGTCATGCTCATTCATTTTGTTTTAATGCAAATTACATAATCGCCTGCCAAAACCAATAACCCCAAATCGTAATTCGTAAATCGTAATTCGTAAATTATTTTATTTCACCAGCAAGCATATAACCGGCTATCTCCATTCCTCCTTTTAGCAGTGTTGCTTTTGAAGCAGGATTGCTAATATTACATCTCGCAGCCGGAACTCTTCCCGCCAGGTAACAGGCTTTTTTAACTTCTTGTATTAAAAAGCTTCCGTAACCTTTTCGCCGATGGTTTGACTGTACTTCCATGTACAGATCGGCGAAGGGCTTATTGTAATGCAGCAGAAAACCTCCTGATCCTATTATTCCTCCATTTTTCTCCAAAACATAATCGCCCTCCGGTTCACTTTGGTGATCGAAAAGACGGTCCGTGTCGAGTTTTTTCCTAAAAATAACATCGTCAAACTTATGATGAGTTGATGACCCTGCTTTAAAAAGTACAACGTCGGAAGATATATTCTTCGCAAACTCATACAGCATTCCCGATAGGAGCAAATCATTACTCTGGCATTCGATATAAATCACGCCGGAAACCTTAATTAATTCAGCGAAGATCGCCGCCATGCGATTTCTGTAGTCAGGGACTAAATAAAACTCAAAAATGGAGTCGCGGAGTTTAAGGTCATCTCTCCCCATTACCGAGCCGTAGCCAATCTGCGTATCGCCATCGGTAAACACATATTCGTCCGCCCAGCCGCGCCAATGACAAGAATCATACCTGACCTGGAAGTTATTTTCCTGCAAAAACAAAGCGCGTAAAGATTGTATCGCTGCTAAATCTGTTTTGACAACTTTCAGATCCATAGGCCTTAAGCTTAATTTATACTTTCCAGCATTTTCAGGTAGATATCTATGCCTTGTTTGATCTCGTCAACATACACAAATTCATCAGCGGTGTGCGAACGCGCGGATTCGCCGGGGCCTACTTTTAAAGAAGGTATGTCCAGCAAAGCCTGGTCGGAGGTGGTGGGCGAGCCGTAAGTTGTGCGGCCCAGGCTCAATCCCGCCTGAACTATCGCGTGGTTTTTATCGATCTTCGATGGCTTTAACCGCACGGATCGCGGTCTTACCTCGCTTATAACGTGCTGCCTGATGATCTCCAGCACCTCGTCATTACTGTAAGCATCGGTTACCCTCACATCAACTGTAAAATTACATTCAGCGGGCACTACATTATGTTGCGAACCTGCATTTATTATGGTGACCGACATTTTCACCGGGCCAAATAATTCAGATTCTTTCGGGAAATGATAGGCGCGGAACCACTCAATATCTTTCATCGCTTTGTAAATGGCATTTTCACCCTCTTCGCGGGCCGCATGACCAGCTTTACCCCGCGCTATGCAGTCTAATACCATTAAACCCTTTTCGGCAATGGCCAGTTGCATGCCCGTTGGCTCCCCGACAACAGCGAAATCAAGTTTACCCAATTCGGGAAGTATCAGCTCGATGCCGTTAAGGCCGGATATTTCTTCCTCCGCAGTTGCGGCAATGCAGAAGTTATACTTCAAATTTTCCCTTTCATAAAAATGCAGGAAAACGGAGATCAGCGACACCAGGCAGCCCCCGGCATCGTTACTGCCCAGGCCGTATAACTTTCCATCTTCAATTTTAGCCTCAAAGGGGTCGCGGGTGTAGCCTGGGTTAGGCTTTACCGTATCGTGATGTGAATTAAGAAGTATAGTTGGCTTTTCCGGGTCAAAATGTTTATTGAAAGCCCAGACGTTATTTAATTTGCGATGAATTTGTACCCCTTTGCCTATCAAAAATTGTTCGATCGCATCGGCCGTTCGCTCCTCATCCCGGCTGAAAGAAGGTATCGCTATCAGTTGCTGAAGCAGCTGGATTGCCTGGCGGGAAAGGGTCTCGATGTCCGTCATAAATGCAGCAAAAGTAGTCTTTTTAAGCAGATTGCAAACCCGGCTCAATCTTCAATCTTCGAATACTTTTTGGTGTCGCCCATTGTGCAATACAGCACCAGCGAAAGCGCGATGCAAATACTTACATACCAGTAAAACCATTCCTGGTGGTGTTGGTCTTTAAAATCAAGGGCGATATATTCAGCCGTGCCTCCGAACAGCGAAACGGCTATGGCATAAGGGAAACCAACGCCCAATGCACGTACATTAACCGGGAAAAGCTCGGCTTTTACTACGGCATTGATGGAGGTATAACCACTGACAATAACCAATGCGCACATGATGAGCGCAAACGCCGGCCAAAATTCCCTCGTACTGCTAAGGTTCGTCATGATAGGGACTGTAGTTAACGTACCTAAAATGCCGAATCCAATCAGCAAAGGTTTGCGGCCGATCTTATCGCTCAGCAGGCCGAATGCGGGCTGTAATAACATAAAAACAATCAGCGTAAACGCCGAAATGAGGGTAGCATCATTCTTTGAGAACCCGGACGTGGTGGTCAAAAATTTTTGCATGTAGGTAGTAAAGGTATAAAAAGCGACCGTGCCACCCATCGTCAGGCCAATCACCGTAAAAACTGCCTTCGGATGTTGGAGCAACGCCTTAAAGGTACCGCGCTGTTGCGCCGGTGCGGTTTTGTCATCCAGTTGTACCGACTCGTGCAGGCTTCGCCGCAAATACATCACCGTTATGGCGAGGACCGCCCCGATGCCGAAGGGAATGCGCCAGCCCCATTGCTGCAACTGCGGCGGCGATAAAAATATCCGCTGCAGCAGCACCAGCACGCCCAGCGCCACCAACTGCCCCATGATGAGCGTAACATATTGGAAGCTGGAATAAAACCCACGATGTTTTTTGGTGGCCATTTCGCTCAGGTAGGTGGCGCTGGTGCCGTATTCGCCGCCCACGCTTATACCCTGGATTACCCGCGCCAAAACCAGGATAAGGGGTGCTGCAACGCCAATCTCTTTGTAACCCGGAACAACAGCTATCATCAACGAGCCAAAGCTCATCAGCAATACCGATAGTGTAAGCGCTTTTTTACGGCCTTTTTTATCAGCATAAGCGCCCATCAGCCAGCCGCCGATAGGCCGCATCAAAAAGCCGATTGCGAATATGCCGGAGGTGTTTAATAGCTGCGCCACAGCATTTTGCTGCGGAAAAAAGGCCGCCGAAAAGTAAATAGCAAGAGAGGAGTAAGCATACCAGTCGTACCACTCAACCAGGTTGCCCAACGAGCCTCCGATGATGGATTTGATACGACCGGGCGTGGTTTGAGGTGGAGTGGTTTTATGCGGCATAAGTTTTATATGAGTTTTTAAAGATATATATTTATCAAATCGTACAAAATAAGTTTTAAGATGAAAACAAGAGTCCTGTTTGGTGTTGTCGCATTATCCCTCCTCTTTTTGGTTAGCTGTCAGGAGCAGCAAAAAACCATCCCGTATGGCAACAATCCTGCGGCAGGCAAATACTACAACATCCGCGGAATTAAAATGTACTGCGAAACTTATGGCCATGGAACACCTTTGCTAATGATACACGGCAACGGAGGCAGCATGGAAGCGTTTAAAAAAAATGTGCCTTTCTTTTCAAAAAAATATAAAGTGATTTTGGTGGACAGCAGGGCGCATGGCAAATCGGTGGACCCAAGCGATTCGCTGTCTTTTGAGCAAATGGCCGATGATTTTAACGCCTTGCTTGAGGCGATGCACATCGGCAAAACCTATGTAATAGGGTGGAGCGATGGCGGCATTAATGCGCTGCTGCTGGCTATGCGGCATCCTGACAAGGTGATCAAACTGGCCTCGACCGGCGCTAACCTTACGCCCGACTCTACGGCGCTTCAGCCATCGCTGTGGAAAGACATGGTAAAACAATACAACGAACAAAAAAATAAAAAATGGAAGACTGCCAAAGAAAAAAACGATTGGAAGATATTTATGCTCGATTATGATCAGCCCAACATCCCGGCAGTAGCGTTAAGGGCGGTAAAATGCCCGTCGCTGATCATCTGCGGCGACCACGATCTGATCCCGATTGAGCACACCGCTTTAATTTACCATAACATCCCCAAAGCGTATATGTGGGTGGTGCCCAATTCGGGCCATCCCACGCTTATCGAGCACACGGCTGATTTTAACCGGACCGTCGACGATTTCTTTATGGGTAAAGGGTTTTAGACTGACTCAGCCGTTGCTTACTGTACTGTCCTGTGCGAGGTAGTCGTAATATTTGTCAATTTGATCGCCAACTTCATCGATCGCGAAATCGTCCGGGCCAAACCGGTGATCAACCTTTTCCCATACGCCAAAAGTATTTTTTTTGATGATATAGTAAATGGCGTGATTAAACACGTTAAATAATTCGAGGTGGTCACTATTCCGGATCACCTTATACGATTGTTTTTTAACTATTATTTCAAAAGCTTCCATTAGAATAGGTTTTAGCAAAAGTAATAGTTAAATGGCAAGGCCGCAAAGTTTGACACCCCGTGTTTTAACGGTATTCAGTACCGTATTTTAACTAAGATTTTTAAGATTAGAAGGATTTTAGGATTCCGTCGGCGAAAAATAAACGAGGCACTTAACACCAAAATAAAAGTTCTTCGCAAATTCGGTATAATACCAATGCCATTTTTAATCCTAAAAATCCTTCTAATCTTAAAAATCTTAGTTAATTATTAACCATTTTCATGGCGCCCTCGGCGTAGCGCATTCCTGTATTAGGATATTTTGCAAGGATAGATACTATTTCCTGCAGATCGGCGGCATTAAGTACCACGTCTACCGAAGCGGCGTTTTCGCGCAGATATTTGGTTTTTTTAGTGCCGGGGATAGGAATGATGTCGTCTCCCTGGGCCAGCACCCAGGCTAAGGCCAGCTGGGCCGCGGTGCAATTCTTTTGCGCTGCAAAAGCCGCGAATGCTGCCGCCAGCTGCTGGTTATTATCCTTATAATCATCGCCAAAACGGGGAAGCGTTTTTCGGAAATCGCCTTCGCCCAGCTCATCAACTTTTAAAACGTTAGTGATCAGTCCGCGTGACAGGGGGCTGAACGGCACCAATGAAATGCCCAGTTCGCGGCAGGTGGGCAATATCTCCGCTTCCACATCACGCGTGAGCAATGAATACTCGCTTTGCAGTGCGGCAATCGGATGAACAGCATGCGCCTTGCGGAGCGATGCCGCCGATGCTTCTGATAAACCCAGGTAACGTACCTTTCCTTCCTTAACCAAATCGGCCATGGCCCCAACCATTTCCTCAACCGGTACCTTCGGATCAACGCGGTGAGCATAGTAAAGATCGATCACCTCTGTATCCAGCCTTTTCAAGCTTTTTTCCACAGCGGTTTTCATATACGCCGGCGAGCCGTCAAAAAAGCTGCCCGGCATTCCCGGCATCGCATTGCTGTCGGCCTGCCTAAAGCCAAATTTTGTGGCGATAAAAACCTTATCCCGGTTTGGCTTCAGCACCTTGGCTACCAGTTCCTCATTTTTCCCGTTGGCATAAATATCGGCTGTATCCCAAAAGTTAATACCCAGCTCCAGCGCCAGCTGCAGGGTAGCCATCGATTCATCGTCATTGGCGGTGCCATATCCATGGTTCATACCCATGCATCCCAGGCCAATTGCCGAAAGTTTTTCGCCTGTTTTTCCCAAATCCCTGTATTTCATAATTATGTATTTTGGCAAATATAACCCGCTTAATTTCGATAAATTGCATCGCTAAATCTTCTTACAAAAAAATAGCAAATCATATAAGTGTCAAAATTAAATGTTTAAACATATATTTAAAAGCCATGTATTATGTTTGTGACAAAAAAAGACAAATCAATTCCTTCGAATTAAAAAAAAACAATCATGAAAAAGACAATTTTATTACTGACTGCGGCAATGTTCAGCATCAGCGCATTCGCACAAAGCACCTGGAAAAACGACCCGATGCACTCCAAGCTTGGATTCACCATTACGCACTTAATGGTATCTGACGTTGATGGTATTTTTAAAGACTTTAGCTGTACCATCGTAGCATCCAAACCCGATTTCAGCGATGCTAAATTTCAATTAACGGTAAATACAACTTCGGTTAATACAGATGTTGATTATCGCGACAATGATTTAAGGGGGGCCAACTATTTTGATGTTGCTAAATTCCCGACTATGACTTTTACCAGCACAGGCATTAGCCCGGTTTCAACCAATCATTATAAATTGACCGGCAACCTTACCCTGCATGGCGTTACCAAACCGGTTACCATGGACCTTTGGTACCGCGGCACCATTACCAACCCGATGAGCAAGAAAGACGACGCAGGTTTTAAACTGACCGGCGTTATCAAAAGGACTGATTTTGGTTTTGCGCCAGGCGCCGGCACTACCATGCTGAGCGATGAAGTAACCATTAATGCAAATGGTGAGTTCGCGAAAGCGAATTAAAGGGTTGATCAGATCGGGAGAGCAGTTGAGGGAAACTGTTATTTTTCGAACTTAGTGAGTGTTTAACTCAAACAGCAAACAGCGCTCCGGCCAAAACCGGGGCGCTGTTTGTTTTATACCATAATGAAACCTGTTATTTCAATTACGGGGTCATCAGCCATAGGTTAATGTTCAGTTTGTCTGAAACCCCGCCTCAAAAAAAGCAAATTGCAATTTAAGCCCGTTGAGTTGACAATAATCCAATTATTACGGGCGGCAATAATTGTTTTTTAGATGCTGTGCGTTTTATAACAAAAAAAATCAGGTTACGTATAAGGCTATCAGTATAACCGTCATTAAAGACTGATATTAAGATTTTTATCGACAATAATAGTAAAATCAAACAACCCCGTCGAAACGTGACAATGAGATATCTGCTAAAAATTTTTACCGTTTTTTTGCTGACCGTACCATCGTTTTCATTTGCCCAAAACCGGCAATTGCATTTTGACCATCTTGGAACAGCGGACGGTCTTTCAGAACTCGAACCCAACTGCATATTACAAGATCGGCGGGGATTTATCTGGATAGCTACTAACGATGGGCTAAACAGGTATGATGGGTACAAGTTTAAAATATTCAGGAATGACGTTAAGGATGCGGCAAGCATCAGCAATAATTACATACAGGATATAAAAGAAGATAAGGACGGCAATATATGGATAGCTACTGTAGGCGGCGGTTTAAATAAATACGACAGGAAAACCAACCGTTTTCAACGTTTCTTCCATAATGAAAAAGATGGTAAAACCATTTCGAGTAATTTTGTAAGCAAAATTGTTATTGAAAGATCAGGCAAAATATGGGTTGGTACCCAACAGAACGGCCTGGATCTGTTTGATCCAAAAACCGGTCACTGCCTTCATTATGTAAATGATAAGAACGATGCAAAAAGCATCAGCGATAACCAGATAGGGACGCTTTATTGTGACAGCCAAAATAATATATGGGTAGGGACGGTTAATAGCGGCCTTAGTTTATTCGACCGCAGAAACAACGGCTTCATTAATTTTAAGCACGTTGAAAACGTTAAAGGGTCTATTTCGGGCAATACCATAACTGCTATTTTTGAAGACAGCAAAAACCAGTTATGGGTGGGCACGCAGGAAGCGGGACTAAACCTTTACAATAACAGCACCGGTACATTCACGCATTTTGTCCACGATCCGCGCAATAGTAATTCGCTTGTGCATAATAGTATTCAAAGCATTGCGGAGGATGATAACCATGATTTATGGATCGGAACGGAAAATGGCGGCCTAAGTATCTATGATCCCTTAAAAAATCAGTTTTTTAGTTATTTACACGACGATGTAGATAACAGCAGCCTGAATGGCAACTCAGTGGATGTTATACTAAATGACAGGGCCGGTAACATGTGGATCGGTGTTTTTGGCGGCGGCATTAATTTGTATAAGAAAAGCAAAAGCGAGTTTACGCACTACAAGCATACTTCATTGCCCAACAGCCTTTCAAATGATTTTATACTTGGCTTTTTAGAAGACGAAAATAATAATATCTGGATTGGTACAGACGGCGGCGGACTGAACATGCTCAATGTAAAATCCGGAAACTTCACTGCCTATAAACATCAGGATTCCAACAAGAACAGCATCGCCGGTGATAACGTGCTCGAGATAAAAGAAGATGACCAAAAGAATTTGTGGATAGGGACATGGGGCAATGGCATTAGTATAATGAATCAGAAAACCCGGACTTTCAGGTCGTTTAAACATAATCCATCCGATGCTGCCAGCCTGAGCTGCGATAATGTATACGCAATTGCCCAAACTCCTGATAAAAAGATATGGCTTGGAACATTTGGCGCCGGGCTCGACCTGTACCAACCTGCCACCAATACGTTTATTCATCATCGCTTTAATCCCGCTGATTCAAAAAGTCTGAGCGGTGACCGCATCAACTCGCTATTAAGCGACGGCAAAGGAAATTTATGGATTGGCACGGACGACGCAGGATTGGATCTTTATGATCCCCGGACTAATTCCTTTACCCGGTTTAAACATCATGATAATCAGAATAGTTTAAGTGATAACACCGTTCTGGATCTTTATGAAGATACTGAAGGCAAAATTTGGATTTGCACACTGGCCGGCCTTAATTTATTTGATCCGGTAACCCATCATTTTACCGTTTTTAAAACTAAAGACGGATTGTCCCATGACTATACAGAAGCAATTTTGGAAGATAATAACGGGCACTTTTGGATAACTACCAGCAATGGGTTATCGATGTATGATCCCAAAACAAACAAATTTAAAAACTTTACAACCGAAGATGGCCTGCAGGCCGATGAGTTTAAGCAACATGCGGCAATTAAAAGCCGTACCGGCGCTTTGTACATCGGCGGCGTAAACGGGTTTAATTCATTTTTTCCGGATCAAATATCGCAGGCGCCATATAACGCACCTTTGGTTTTAACCAACTTACAGCTATTTAATAAAACGGTACAGGTTGCAAAAAACGCTAATGATCCTTCTCCCCTAAAGCAGGATATTTCGGAGACCAGGTCAATCACGCTACCTCATGATCAGTCGGTTATTTCGATCGAATACGCGGCATTGGATTATTTATCCCCCTCTAAAAAGAGGTATGCTTATATAATAGAGAGCTTTGATAAAAGCTGGAATTACGTTGAGGATAAAAACACCGCGGTTTATACCAATATCCCACCCGGCAATTATATTTTTAGGGTTAAAAGTCAGAATAGCGCAGGGAAATGGTCTCCGACTGTTTTAAGTTTAGAGGTTATCATTGTTCCGCCGTATTGGTTGACCTGGTGGTTTAGGCTGCTTGTAATTGTTTTTGTTGCAAGCTGTGTTTATGCGGTATACCGTTTCCGCGTTAACAGTATTATTAAACAAAAGGTATTATTAGAGCGCGAAGTAAAGGAGCGAACCGAAGAGGTGATGCGTCAATCGGGCGAATTGCAGGCAATAAATGAAGAGTTACAGGCGCAATCAGAAGAATTGCAGGCAGTAAATGAAGAACTCCAGGTGCAATCAGAAGAATTAGAGGATCAAAAGAACCAGGAATATTTGGCGCGCCAGGAAGCAGATAAGGCAAACGAGGCTAAAAGCATTTTTCTGGCTACCATGAGCCATGAGATAAGGACGCCGATGAATGGTGTAATTGGTATGGCTTCCTTGCTTTCAGAGACCGAATTGAGCGATGAGCAGCGGGAATACACAGAAACTATTATAAACTGCGGCGACGGCCTGATGAACGTTATCAATGACATACTGGATTTTTCAAAAATAGAATCCGGGAAAATGGATATTGAAGAAGAAGATTTTGATCTGCGTCAAAGCATTGAAGAAATAATGGATCTCTTCTCGCATAAGGTGGCTGAACAGCGCCTTGAATTGGTTTATGAGATTGATTTTAACCTCCCCAGCCACATCGTGGGCGACAGCCTGCGCCTTAAGCAAGTAATCATCAACCTGATTAATAATGCGATAAAGTTTACGTTGCAGGGCGAGGTGTTCATAAAAGTTTTTCTGTCAAAGCCGGTTTCCGGCGGTGAATTGGAGATTGGCTTTAGTGTAAAGGATACAGGAATAGGCATCCCGGGCGATAAGCTTTCCAGCTTGTTCAAGGCATTTTCACAAGTCGACTCATCTACCACCCGTAAATACGGCGGTACCGGTTTAGGGCTCATCATCAGTGAGCGGCTGGTTAAATTAATGGGTGGAAATTTGTGGGTTGATAGCCGGGTTGGCGAGGGCTCGACATTCAATTTTACGATAAAAGCCCAAACAAGCGGTAAACTGGCTGAAACAACTCAGCTATTACCGGGCATTTTAAGCCTGGACGGTAAACGGGTTTTGCTGGTTGACGATAACAAAACAAACCTTATTATTTTAAAAAGGCAACTGGAGCAGTGGAACCTGGCAACCGTAACTTGTTCGTCTGCACAACATGCATTGGCGGTTTTATCATCAGACAATAATTTTGACCTGGTAATTTCGGATATGGAAATGCCCGGAATGGATGGGGCCGTTTTAGCCCTGTCAATTAAAAATATGCCAAACCCTGTTCCGGTGATTCTTTTAAGTTCAATAGGTGATGCCAGCAGGAAAAAATATCCTGGTTTGTTTTCGTCAATATTGATCAAACCGGTTAAACAAAATCAACTGCTAAAGAGTATATGTGCAGAACTTGGCGATCGCATGGAAATAGTGAAAATTGCAGACCAGCCAAATAATATACTTGATCCCGGGTTCGCTTTGCTGTATCCAATGGATATCCTTATAGCAGAGGACAATCCTATTAATCAAAAATTGATCGAACGCGTATTGGTTAAGTTAGGATATCATGCGGAGGTTACACAAAATGGATACGAGGCATTGCTGAAGGTATCCGAGAATCCGTATGATGTGGTATTGATGGATATTCAAATGCCCGAAATGGATGGGCTGGAAGCCACAAGAAATATCCGCAAGCTTAACATCCAGCAACCATTTATTGTTGCGATGACGGCAAACGCCCTTTCAGAAGACAGGGATATTTGTATAAGCCAGGGCATGGACAGCTATATTTCAAAACCCATGAAACTGGATGCTTTAGTCTCTATTTTTAAAGAAGCCTACAGCGCCAAAAAAAAGGCCGTCCTGCTTTAGGAAGAACACCCGAATTCCGAAGTTATTCTGATTCTTCCCAAATCCGATCCCGATAGCTATCGGGACGAAAATCGAAAATCCGAAATCATCACCATTATACCCTTGTAAAGGTCATGGTGCGGCCTATCAATTTAATGTGCCAGTAGCCTTTTACTTTTAGCGCGCCGTTTTTGTCAATGTAGATCGAAGCATTCCATTGTCTGCCGTATTTTGATTCGTAGATCGTGCCATCTTCCCAGCTATTGGTTGCCGGCTTGTAAACCATATCTTGCAAAACGCTCATGCCAAGTATTTTTCGGCTCCGCAGCGCGGGATTTGGGTTTCGCCTGTCAGTCCAGTAATCCATTGGTTTACCGCCCGTATCCGTGTACCAGATCAATTTTCCGTTAAATTTATTTTCCGTTTTATAAACCTGCACAATCAGGTTTTTTTCCGACGATTCCCATTTGCCGCAAATCTGTTCTTCAGGGGGCGTGGTATTTGCCGACAGGTTAATCGTGTTAAAAAAAACAAAGGCAAAAAGGATAAACACAAACTTAATGTTCATAATATACTGTTTAATAATAAAAAAATATTGATGAGGTATTTTAATTGGTGCGGATGTTCGCCGCTTAAGGATATTGCAGCGATCTTTTAAATATCGATACTTTATTATCGAATTTTTTAAATGCCGATGCTTTATTAACGAACAATCCGGAAGCAAATTGCTCGCGGTTAACCATCCCATCCAATATTTTACAGAATGCCTGGCAGTGTAAAGCCGCACTTTTCTATATTTGATAAACCACATTATAACCCCCATGAAAAAACTGCTACTGCTACTGCCACTACTACTTTTTTCCAAAGCATACGCCCAGCAAAAAAGTATCTACCACCAGGGCTGGATCGATTTTAACAAGAACGGCAAAATGGATGTGTTTGAGGACCCAAGCCAGCCTATTGAAAAACGTATTGCCGACCTGCTGAGCCAAATGACCGTTGAGGAAAAAACCTGCCAGCTGGCTACTTTATATGGGTATAAACGTGTTTTGAAAGAGGAAATGCCTGCGGCCAGCTGGAAAAATGAGGTTTGGAAAGACGGCATCGCCAATATTGATGAGGAACTGAACAACTTAACCTCGCGCACTGACGCGGCGCCGACGCAATACTCTTACCCTTACAGCAAGCACGCCGCTGCAATTAATACCATACAAAAATGGTTTGTGGAAGAAACCCGCATTGGCATACCGGTTGACTTTACAAACGAAGGCATACATGGGTTGAACCATGACCGCGCGACATCGCTGCCCGCACCAATCGGCATAGGCAGCACCTGGGACAGGGGCTTGGTGCATTTGGCCGGCAATGTGGTTGGCCGGGAAGGAAAGGCGCTGGGTTATACCAACGTTTATACACCGATATTGGATGTAGCCCGCGACCAGCGCTGGGGCCGCGTGGTGGAAACCTATGGCGAGGACCCATTTTTAATTGCCGAACTGGGCAAACAAATGTGCATCGGCGTACAGGAAGAAGGCGTGGCATCTACCCTTAAACACTTCGCGGTGTATAGCGTGCCCAAAGGCGGCCGCGATGGCTCCGACCGTACCGACCCCCATGTCGCACCGCGTGAATTGTACCAGGTTTACCTTTATCCATTTCGCCGGGTGATACAGGAGGGCCATGCGCTTGGGGTGATGAGCAGCTACAACGACTGGAACGGTGAGCCCGTTACCGGCAGCTATTATTTTTTAACCGAGCTGCTCAGGCAAAAATTTGGCTTTAACGGTTATGTAGTGTCGGACAGTGAGGCAGTTGAATATTTATACAGCAAACATCATGTGGCGGATAGTCCCGAAGAAGCCGTGCGTCAGGCATTTGAAGCCGGGCTGAATGTGCGCACCAATTTTACGATGCCCCAAACCTATATTATGCCCTTGCGGCATTTGCTGAGCGAAGGCAAAATATCCATGAAAACGCTCGACTCCCGCGTGGGAGATGTACTAAGAGTAAAATTTAAGCTGGGTTTGTTTGATAACCCTTATGTAAAAGATCCGGCGGCAGCCGATAAAATTGTGCATAACGCAGAAGCAACTGCTATGGGTTTGAAGATGAACCGCGAGTCGATGGTGTTGCTGAAGAACGAGAACAACCTGCTGCCCCTAAATAAATCCGCAATAAAAAATATCCTGGTGACCGGCCCATTGGCTGCCGAAAAAGCCTATGCCATCAGCAGGTACGGCCCATCGCATAACCCGGTGACCAGTGTGCTTGAAGGTATTAAAAACTATGTTGGGAGCAGCGCCACGGTGAATTATACCAAAGGCTGTGATATTATCGATGCCACCTGGCCCGAAAGCGAGATCATCGAAACACCATTGACGGCGCAGGAGCAGGCATCGATCGATTCCGCTGTAGCACTGGCCAAAAACGCGGATGTGATCATCGCTGCGGTTGGTGAAAGTATCGACCAGGTGGGCGAAAGTTTATCGCGCACCGGGCTTAACTTACCGGGTCGTCAATTAAAGCTGATACAGGCACTGCAAGCTACCGGCAAACCGGTGGTGATGGTAATGATCAACGGGCAGCCGCTCACTGTAAATTGGGAAAACAAATACGTGCCGGCTATATTGGAAGCCTGGTTCCCCGGCCCCGAAAGCGGGCAGGTTATTGCCGAAACCTTGTTTGGCGATAATAATCCCGGTGGAAAGCTGTCGATTACCTTCCCGAAAACGGTCGGGCAGATCGAGTTTAATTTCCCTTTTAAGCCAGGGTCGCAAGCGCCCCAGGGGGGCAAAAACGGCTGGGGCAAAACCAGCGTGAATGGGGCGCTTTATCCTTTCGGCTATGGGCTTAGCTATACCACTTTTGAATATAGCAACCTGCAGGTATCGCCGGAAACAGAACACCAGCAGGGCGATGTTGAAGTTTCTGTAGATGTGACCAACACGGGGCAGCGTGCTGGTGATAATGTTGCCGAGTTATACCTCAGGCAGGAATATAGCGATGTTACCACCTATGAATACGATTTGCGCGGGTTTGAGCGCGTACCCCTTGCTCCCGGCGAAAAGAAAACGGTTCATTTCACTTTGCACCCGGATGACCTGGCCATCCTGGACAAAAATATGAACTGGACCGTTGAGCCGGGCAAGTTTGAAGTGATGATAGGGAATTCGTCGGAGGATATTAAGTTGAAGAAGGAGTTTGAGGTGGTGAAGTGAGGTAAAAGTGAAAAGTAAAAGGTTTAGAAAATGGCGGTAAAATGATTAGATTTACTTCGCCCATTATATTGACTTAGAACAAATGCTGCCCCGAAATACTATTTTTTCTTTAAAGAAAGCATCAGTTTTCTTTCTTGCTATCCCATTTTGCTTTCTATCCAAAGCAGTTCTCGCACAGGAGGTTATTGACACGCCTATCACAAATTTTATTAAATACAACAAGCCTGTCGAATACAAACCTTTTCCCATTACCGGCAGAATAATTGGCATGAACCTTGAAACATTGAAAGCAGCAGTGGTGGTAAACCTTTGTACAGCCGAAATCGCAAAAGCCGATGATAATGGCATATACCACATCAGCGCGGGTAAAGGCGACACGCTGGCATTCGGCTATGGCCGGTATTCGGCAACGCTTTTGGGCATCAAATCACCAAAGGATAAATTTAATGTTGTACTGATGAAAAGAAAAGTTGATGCTTTGCCGTCAGACCATTCGGCATCGGACTACGAAAAGGCGAAAAAGGAAGACGATGAGCTATATAAGATATTGGATAAAGACGCGAAACTGGAAGGAAAATGGAATTATTGAAGTAGTTTTGAGTAATCAATTAATGAATTAGTGAAGCTATATCAATAGCGATAGTATAAAACCGAAATTAAAACAATTGCTGACTTAGTGATCTTGGTGAACCTTGTGGTTAATTTTTTACCACAAAGTACACAAAGCGACACAAAGGCCCGTCGCTTCGAAAGATAGTTTTCATCGTCATAAAAATATCGATGGCCACAAGGCGGGACATAGGTAAAAAAGTTAATTCGTCCATGGAAATAAAAAACAAAAGTGTAAAAAGCAGCCATTTGAAGAACATGATCATCAAATGCCTTTATTTTGATAAGGCAATGTCATGTGCGGAACTGAGTGAGTTGTTTGACAAAAGCATTCCATCCATTGCCAAAGCGGTTAATGAGCTGATTGAGGAGGGCTTTGTGATCGAGCAGGGTTATGCCCCTTCGAGCGGCGGCCGCAGGCCTTTGATGTATGCCATCAACGCCAGCGCCATGTACGTATTGGCCATTGCGATGGACCAGCTGGCAACCCGCATTCAATTGGTCGACCTGCAGAACCACCCGGTTGCCGATATGGAGATGTTTGAATTGAAGCTGCTTCATAACGAACAGGCGCTGGATCAGCTGGTTGACAAGATCAACGAATATATTGCGGCGTCGAAAATTGCAAAGGAGAAAATCGCGGGGATTGGTATTGGTATGCCCGGCTTTGTGAACCCGCTGAAAGGGATCAATTACACCTACCTCGATTCGGGCGACAGAACGCTTAACCAATACATCAGCGATGAAACCGGCCTGCCGGCTTATATTGACAACGACTCCAGCCTCATCGCCCTGGCTGAACAAAAGTTCGGCATCGCCAAATCGCAAAAAGAGGTGATGGTGATCAACCTGGGCTGGGGAATCGGTTTAGGGATGATCGTAAACGGCGAGATATTCAGGGGAAGGAATGGTTTTGCGGGGGAATTCAGCCATATACCATTATCCGAGGATGGCGCATTGTGTACCTGCGGCAAACGCGGTTGCCTGGAGGCGGAGGCATCGATGCTGGTGGTTTCGCAAAAAGCAATTGAAGGCATAAAACAGGGCCGCGTGACGAGTTTGAAGCAGCTTGACGAGGCGCACTCCAAACTAATGGCCGATGCCATTATGCAGGCTGCCATTAACGGCGACCAGTTTGCCATCGAGCTTTTTGCCGACGCTGGTTACAAAATAGGTAAGGCACTGGCTATCCTGATCCACATCATGAACCCCCAGACCATTGTGTTAAGCGGGCGCGGGGCAAAAGTTGGAAAAATTTTACTGGCGCCTATACAGCAGGCGCTGCATAAATATTGTATTCCGCGGCTGTCAAGGGGTACTGAACTGCTGATATCCGAGTTGGGTTTTGATGCTGAGTTGATTGGCGCGGCCGTGCTGGTCATGGAGAATTTTGATCAGGAGGTAAAGAGTCAGTTGATAGCAGGGTAAAAAATGCTTCGCGACATTGACCAATTTTTTTTAAACCAGCAGGAGCCAGCCAAAAGCTGCCTGTTTTATTTAAGGGAACACATTCTTAGCTTCAACGGCAACATTACCGAAGCCTGGAAATATCGGATGCCTTTTTATTGCTGCAAAGGCAAAATGTTTTGCTACTTGTGGATAAATAAAAAGACAAAACAACCCTATATTGGCATTGTTGAAGGACGCAGGCTGGAGCACCCGTTACTGGTAATGGAAAAACGGTCGCGGATGAAAACGATGCAGCTGGATGCGGACGCAGATTTGCCGTTGCAGACGATTGACTCAATTTTAAAGATGGCGCTGGCGCTGTATGAGTGACGTATGAATATCAAAAGAATAACACCTTCGGAATGCCATATCGTAACGCAGCTTTTTGATGAGTACCGTGTTTTTTATAAATATCCTTCTGATCCGGCCCGCGCTGAATTTTTTTTAAAAGAGCGGCTGCAGAATAATGAATCAGTGATTTTTGTAGCCTTGACCGACGATGGAACACCCATCGGGTTTACACAATTATACCCGCTGATCTCCTCGGGCAGGGCGATAAAAAATTGGGTGCTGAACGATTTGTATGTATCGCCTGAATCTCGTAAGCAAGGCATCGGCGAAGCGCTGATAAAAACAGCCACGGAATTTGCAAAGACGGATGGCGCGGCGTTTTTGCAGCTGGAGACGGCCATTGATAATTATAATGCCCAGCGCCTTTACGAAAACGAAGGCTTTATAAAACAGGAACCCGACCCCGTATTTTTTACTTACCGGCTTCCGCTAAAATGACCCAAAAAATGCAAAAACCTGACAGCCTGATATTCGATATGGATGGCACCCTTTGGGATGCCGTTGATACCTACGCGCGATCATGGAATGATGTATTTGGCGAATTGGGGATCGATATTACCGTGCACAGCGCCGACCTGGCTAAAATGGTGGGCTGGGAGGGTAAAAAAGTGATCGGCGCCATAATGCCTGATTTTGACGACGAACGCCGGCTGGAAATCTACGCGCTGGTGAATGCCAAACGGCATGAACTGTTGCCGGCTTGCGGCGGTGTTTTGTACGACGGCGTAAAAGAAGGCCTCCACCGGCTCTCACAAAAATACCCTTTGTTTATTTTAAGCAATTGCGCAAAAGGCATCATACGTTTGTTCATAGACTGGGCCGGCATTGACGAACACATCACCGACGAGCTGGCTTACGGCGTAAACTTTATGCCCAAAAGTCACAATATAAAATTGCTTGCGGATAAACACGGATTAAAAAGCCCGGTCTACATCGGCGATACTTCGGGCGACAGCGAACAAAGCCGCCTTGCGGGTATTCCATTCGTTTTTATGAGCTATGGCTTTGGCGAAACGGATGATTATGATTTGAAATTTGATGATTTTAAATCATTCACCGATTATTTTATGAATTTGTAGACTTATCTTTTCCCCTCTTTCCCGCTTGCGGAAGAGAGGGTGGTCGAGCGAAGTCCCGCACGTGCGGGAGGTGAGTCAGCCCGGCGGACATTACCGCCAATGCATTAGCGCCAATGTCCGCCGGGCTGACTCACCCGAACGGCACTTCGTGCGTTCACCCTCTCTTCGCTTCGCGGAAAGAGGGTAGCTGCAACGTCTGTAAGCGTTCTAACATCTACTCGTAATCGTCCTATTCCGGTCGCAGATGCATGACCTGCCCACCCCCGGCGACCAGCAGCATATCGATGACCGACTGTTTGTTCAGATGCTTAACCTGTTTCACCAGGTGGTTCAAATCAGGATCGGATGTGGGTGCGTCTGCCCATATTTCCGCAGTATAATTCCCTTCAGGCAAAAAGCTTAGCGAGCCGGAAATAGTGCGCGACTGGTGGTCGGTTATCGCCCCGATATACCAATCTTTCCCTTTTCGCCGGGCTATGGCCAGGTACTCGTCGGCTTTGGCATCGATCACGTGCGTTTCGTCCCAGGTGGTTGGTACTTGCTGGATAAAGTCAAACCCCGGCTGGTTAATGTAGGCATCCGGATCATCGCAAACCATGCCTAAAGCATTCTCCAGCACTACGTACATGGCCAGCATGTGGCAGCGCGACCCCATCACATATGGCCGGGTATAATGTATTTTAAACTGCCCGGGCGATACATTCCTGAAGCCACCCAAATGATAATCAGTTGAGCCGGCGAGTAAGCGCGTAAATGCAATATTGGCGTCGGCATCAGGCGTTACCCAGTTGCTCCATTTATCATTCTCGTAGTTGAGGGTGCCTTCCCGCGTAAACTCATTCGGCCAGGTGCGGCTTTCGCCCGTTGGTTTATAAGCTCCGTGAAACTGGATGTGCAGGTGATGCTGCGCGGCCTTTTGCAGTATTTCTTCCTGCATATTTACCATCTCCTGGTCGTCGCGGTCCATAAAATCACACATCAGGCCTTTTATGCCCCATTTTTCATATTGAGCGAAGGTTTCATCCAGTTTAGGGTATAGCGCATAAAAATGCACCCATACACGTATACCCACACCTTTTTTTGCAGCCGAATCGCAAATTTGCTGCATATCCAAGCCCGGAACGGCCCTTGACGGGTCAGCATTCGGGCCAGGCTGAAAACCAGCGCCATCGTTTACATACCACTCATGCAGGCCATATTCTACTACCGAGTGATATTCCAGCCCATATTTGGCGCAAAAATCTACATAATACATGTTGGTTACATAGTTGTTGCCGGGCGCGTTTATCGTATCAGGCACAACATCACCGTTCCACCAGGGGAAAGTACATTTACCGGGTTTTATCCACGAGAGGTCTTTTATTTTGCAGGGCTCGGCCAGGTTGGTGATAATATTCGATTCAATAAGCGCGCCCACCCGGTCGCTGATCATCATCACCCGCCAGGGGCTGTTATGGGGTAGTGTGGCTTTTACTTTTACCACGGTTTGATGAGGCAAGGGCGACAGACGGCTCTCCAATACACCGTTATGCTTCATTAGGTACATGCCGGCGTAGTCATGGAGGTTGGCTTCAGTAATGGCCAGGAAGGTATTATTGGGATATTCAAACAAGGCCGGCAGATCCATTAGGGTATCGGATTTTAATTGATCGAGCGGTGTTTTTGTGTAAAGTCCCTCGTGAGAAGTAGTATAATTCTGCCGCAGCATTACGGTCGCTTTTGGGTTTTGGGTGAGGTTGAATGAATCCAGTTCATCCGTGATATTTACCATTGATGCCCATTCCTTCTGCTCAGGAATCACGTATCGAAATGCCGCACCATCGTTAAATACCCTCACCTCAATATCCAAATGCCTTTTCAAGCCCCCCGACTCCGCAACAGGGACCAATACACGGTTACTCTCGCTGTGCACTTTGCTGGTTTTGCCGATCAGCAGGTCATAATCCTCCGTTACTGTTTCAGACGCGGCAAAAGATATGATCAAATCCTTGTTAAACGCTCCGCCTTCCTTAAACACAATATTTAGCCGGGAATGGTCAACCATTAAAACGCCTTTGTAAAACACCTGGTAGTACAGGCCGCCATTGTCGGTACTCAGCGAAAACTTTATTTGATTATCGGGCGAGCTTATGGTAATAGCCTTTTTTGCAAAAGCATTTGCCGAATACAATAAACAGACCAGCAGGGCCAAGCGGCGGAGAAATAGCATACTTATGGGTTTATTTTGGTTTGAATGATAAATGTATGCGATTTATCACTCACCTTATCATAAAGCAGCGGATTTTTCGTTTGTAGAAAAGTTTAAACGCCACTGCGGGCTACGCTGCCAACCCCTGAAAATGAACGGACCGTTGCAAGCTGACCAAACATTTTCTCCGCCTTTGGCGGACCGGGGCGGCTTTGTAACCCGCAATGGCCTTAAAGTAATTTCCCGGTCCTTACAGCGTCCTGCAGGTTGCTTACCCTGAATTTCGGTTTATACAGGCGGTTCGACAGCCGTTTTACCCAGCTCGACTTATACCCAAACACCGCTTTTATTACCCTTACACTTGCCGAACCCGTCGGGTACCCGTATTTATACCAGCTGAATTTCGACTGGTCGATGCGAAACCGTTCGGCAAATTCAGCCAGGAACAGGTCTATTTCTATATCAGCAATATCCAGGTCAAGGTCGATACTGGTATCCAGCCTAAGGCTGCGCGGATCAACCTCGGTAATTTTGTACCTGTTGCAGTAATCAACAATGAAATCTTTCAACTGCGGATGAATTTCTTCCATTTCAATAACCATCGTCCCGGACTATTTGCCTTATTAGACAACGATTTTTTTTGAGAAGTTGCATGTGTTTGAAAAAAAATTATTGGGGAAAACAGGCCGGGTATTGCGGGTGTTCACCTGTTCACGTGAGTCAACAACCTCCTGCCCTCGGAAAAAAAGTTCGTCTTTGCCCGCCAACACCCGAATTTACGTCAATCAACTTAATCCAACCCAATCAACTTATTCAACAAATTCCTATCTTGCCGGCAAATTACTGACTTCATTATGAGATTACTAAAAACTACACTTACTGTGCTGCTGGGCGGCTTATTTACTGCAGCACAGGCCCAGGACACCGCACACACTGCATCGAAGTATGACCAGCACAAAGCATTTCCCGCTGTATTTTACCCCGCTGATGGAACGCTGCTTCGCGGCGGCAATGGCGCGCCGGGCGCAAAATACTGGCAAAACCATGCCGACTATAAATTAAACGTTACCCTGGATACCGCCAGCCAAACCGTTTCGGGCAGCACACTAATTACCTATACCAATAACAGCCCTGACGGGCTCGATTTCCTATGGCTGCAGGTAGATCAAAACATCTACCGCGAAGATTCACGCGGCGAAGCGACCAGCCCGGTTGACGGCGGCCGTTTTAACAACAAAACATTCACCAACGGTTATGAAATAAAGGACGTATACATCATCAGGAATGGCAAAAGCGAACCTGCGGACTTCCTGGTTACCGATACGCGGATGCAGATCAGGCTGAAAGATACGCTGCGCGCCAGTGGAAGCAAATTGCAGATCAAGATCGATTACGCGTTTAAAGTACCCGAATACGGCACCGACCGAATGGGCCGTAAACTTTATAAAGACGGCTGGGTGTATGAGATAGCCCAATGGTATCCGCGCATGGAAGTTTATGACGACGTAACCGGCTGGAATGTGATACCCTACCTGGGTGCAGGGGAATTTTACCTGGAGTATGGCGATTTAGACTATACCATTACCGCGCCGGCAAACCTGGTGGTGGTGGGCTCGGGCGAATTGCTGAATCCGGCCGAAGTTTATTCCCCCATCGTGCAGCAGCGCCTGGCAGCCGCGCGCAACAGCGACAAAACGATAATGATAAAGGATACTGTGGACCTGAACAACAAAAGTTTTTATCCCGCAAAACCAAGCCTAACCTGGCACTTTTATATAAAAAATGCGCGCGATGCCTCGTGGGCCGCTTCAAAGGCCTTTATGTGGGACGCAGCACGTATTAACCTGCCCAGCGGTAAAAAGGCGCTGGCACAATCAGTTTACCCGGTTGAGGCCAAGGGACAGCACGCCTGGAGCCGCTCGACCGAATACGTAAAGAATTGTATTGAATTATACTCCAACGAATGGTTTGAATATACCTACCCGGTGGCAACCAACGTTGCGGGCACTGTGGGTGGCATGGAGTATCCGGGCATTGTATTTTGCGGATCGGATAACCAGGACGGCGGCTTGTGGGAAGTGACCAACCACGAATTCGGCCACAACTGGTTCCCGATGGTGGTTGGCTCAAACGAGCGCAAATACGCCTGGATGGACGAAGGATTTAATACCTTTATCAATAAGGTAGACACAAAAGTGTTTAACAATGGCGAGTATTGGGAAAAAGCCGATGAGCAAAAAGGTGCGCCGGCCATGTTCACCGATGAAGCAGATGCCATAATGAATATCCCTGATGTTATTCAGCCCGATTACCTCGGCTTTGCAGCCTATGAAAAACCTGCCTTAGGCTTAACTATCCTGCGCGAGCAGATATTGGGCGAGAAACGTTTTGATTTCGCCTTCCGCACCTATATTAAACGCTGGGCATTTAAACACCCAACGCCATGGGATTTTTTCCGCACGATGGATAATGCCGCCGGCGAAGACCTGAGCTGGTTTTGGAACGAATGGTTTTTCACAACCTGGAAACTTGACCAGGCAGTAAAGGGCATCGATTACCCGGATGGCGACCCCTCAAAAGGCGCGTTGATAACTATTGAAAATTTGGAGGGCCTTGCTATGCCCGTAAGTGTGTTTGTTAAAGAAGAAAACGGAAAAACCGGGACAGTAAACCTGCCTGCAGAAATATGGCAGCGCGGGGGCACCTGGACATTCCAGTATAAATCCACCTCGAAAATTGACTACGCCATTATCGACCCTGATCATGTGCTGCCGGATATCAACCCCGAAAATAACGGCTACAGCGGGATTGCTATCGCGAAAAATGTCACAGCAGCTTCGGTAGTAAAAACCTACCTGGACGCTGTGGGCGGGGACGAAAAACTAAAGTCAGTTAAGGATCTGACCGTTTCTTCCGAAGGAACGGTGCAAGGTCTTAACGTAATACGGGTAAACGAATATAAAGGCCCCGGCAAGTTTTACCAGGATATAACGGTACCGGCTTACAATATGACCGCCTATCACGTGGTCATCAACGATGACAGCCTGAACATAAAACAAATGAACAGGCCGGTGCCGATAGCAAAAGACAATAAAGGCCCGGTTGAAGCCCGGTACAAACTTTTCCCCGAGCTTGACTTTGGTAAATCAGGTTATACTGTTCAACTTGACCCATCGCTTAAAGTGGTTGATGGTCAGCTGGCTTATTTAGTTACAGCTACTGCACCAAACGGTGTCAGGGTAAAATACTTTTACGACATGAAAACCGGCCTGAAAGTGAAACAATTTACCGACGTACCGGGCAGTACTGTAATGGAATTTGGCGATTACCGCGACATCGATACCGGCATCAAAATCCCGTTCTCCGAAAAAACCAGCGTGGTTGGGCAGCCGATAGAATTTAAGGTAAAAAGCGCCAAGGTTAATTCGGGCTTGTCGGATGATTTGTTTAAATAACAGATACTGACATAGAGCTTAAACGTTGTTAAGCTACGTTTTCAAAACAGCCATGGCATTAAAAACCATGGCTGTTTTGATTTTGATGCTTATATTGGCAGTATGAAAATGAGGTATATTACATTGTTGGTATTTGTTGTTTTCGTAAACATCGCCTTCGCGCAAAAAGATACATTGGTTTATTATCTTAAAGACTCTGGCGCTATTGCGGATAACATGGCCAATTCCGATTACAAACTGGTTGTTTTGCCTCCAGATATGGCAGTAGATGAAACTCTGTGGATTCTGAAAGCGTATCTCCCGGACGGCAGTTTAAAATTTATTGCCGGTTCTATATCTTCCACCCTGCCATTAACTCTCCAGGGTTATTACACAGAATATTATCCCGACGGAAACAAAAAATTGGTGAGGTATTTTAACGACGGCCGGGAAACGGGTTATAAAACAGACTATTATCCGAACGGAAGGGTGCAACTGGAGTTTCGCCCCGATGGAACAGGAGGGGGCACAAAAAAGGAGTATTATCCTTTCGGTACTTTAAAGATGGAGCATTACCCGACAGGGAATCATCACGCCAATGAAACCGAATACTACTCAAACGGAAAACCCAGCCGAAAGGATTTGATAGATAGTTTGGGCAGAGGAAGCAGGACTGAATACTATGAAACCGGCGCTACCAAAAGCTTGACGATTTTCGGCAAAAGAGCAGGTTCAAGTAACGTTACAGCATATTTTCCAAATGGAAACCTTTATTTTAAAAAGAATTTTGTGCCTTTGGGCGATGGAAGCCTTGAAACAGATTACGAAGAATGCAGGGATTCGACCGGCAAAATACTTGCGCAGCGTGGAAAAGGTTTTTGGATGGAATATAATGGTGATTTTACGTTGAAAACACGCCAGGGTAAAGTAGTGAAAAGTTTGCCCGACAGTATTTGGAAAATTTCCTATTCAAGCACAGAAGGCGAAATGGACACTTATAAAAAAGGCGATTTGATCGATGCTGATCCCTATATCGCCAAGAACAACGTTCCTGTTTATGAACAAGTACCGGAGTTTCCCGGTGGCTTGCACGCCCTAAATAATTTTTTAAGCACTAACATCAAATACCCCAAAGATGCACGGGCAAATCATATCCAGGGAAGGGTAGTTTTAAGGTTTGTTGTTGAGAGAGACGGAAGTTTGTCTGATATTAAAGTTGTAAAAGGAATAGGTTCGGGCTGCGACGAAGAGGCCCTAAGGGTACTAAAATTAAGCCCGCGATGGAAACCTGGTATGCAACAGGGCAAACAAGTGAGGGTGCAATACAGTGTGCCTATAAATTTCACATTAGGGAATTAAGACGACGCTGTAATGAAAAAAAAATACCTCATCCTCTTTGTTCTGTTCCTTTTGGCAAACAGTGCATTTGCGCAAAAAGACACTTTGGTTTATTATCTAACCGCGAACGGCGATTTGGCGCCCAGTCGTCAGGCAGCTTATTGCAAATTGGTCGTATTCCCGGTTGGATCAGGGTCGGGTGCTAAATTATCGGCGATAAAGGCAATTGGCAACGATGGAAAACCGATCTTTTCGGGTTCTTCCAACACCCATGGTTTCCCGATACACGCAGTAGGCGCTTTCACACAATATTATCCCGACGGCACAAAAATGTCAGTAAAGACATTTAGTAACGGATTCCCGGTCGGCGACGAGACGGATTTTTATCTAAACGGTAATATTAAATCCAGCCTGCAACCCAACGGCGCGGGCGATGCAGACAAAATGGAATATTATGAGGACGGCACATTGAAGATGGAGCATCATCCTGCACCTGATCATCGATTTAAAGAAACCTACTATTACCCGGGCAGAAAAATTGAGCGCACAGTGGTTGAAGGTAATTATGGACCTGAACTGACTGAGTACTACGTGAGCGGTAAAATCAAATCGGTTGAAAATCAAACTGACAAAGGCAAAAAAACCATCAAAACAGCTTATTTCCCCAATGGAAATATATATTACAAATTTGAAAGGAATTCTAATAAAAACAATTTTGGGGTCCGCTACGTCGAATGCCGGGATTCGACGGGTAAACCACTGGCGCAAAACGGCAACGGGAATTGGGTTGAATATGATGAGAACTTTACGTTCATAACAAAACAGGGTAAAATTGTAAACGGTTATGCCGATAGTATTTGGACAATTCTTTTTTGGTCGACCAGCGGCCTTTATGAGACCTACCAAAAAGGCAAATTGGTCGGTTCCGAGGGATTTAAAGCGAAAGACAGCGCCCCGGCGGCTACCGGAGAAAGGATGCCTGAATTCCCCGGGGGGAGCACAGGGCTGAATAAATTTTTAACGAACCATATCAAGTATCCGGCAACTGCCCGTGAAACCGGCACAACGGGCACCGTCGTATTGCATTTTATGGTCGGACTGAATGGGACGCTATCGGATTTCAGGATTGTGACTGGCATCGGTGCCGGCTGTGACGAGGAAGTCATCAGGGTAATGAAGACGTGCCCCCCGTGGACGCCCGGAACTGTAAACGGAATACCTGCGAATGTTGATTATGCAATCCCTGTCCATTTTTCGCTTTCAGAGGATGGCAATAGCGGTTGGATTACGGTAGAAACAGATTAAATTTAGGGGATCGATAAAAACCAACGTTATTTATAATGAAAACAACCTTTATTGCCTTATTTTTTTTTTTGCTATTTAACAAAAATGCCTTTGCCCAGAAGGACACCGCGACTTATTATCTGACCGCTTCGGGAAAGCAGGTTCCGACAAAAGAGGAAGGCGAGTTATTTATAAAGATTTGCCCGCCCGAACCGGGCGGAAACCCAAAGCTTTTTGTTGTGGATGGCTACTACAATAATGGCAGCAAGTTATTTCATACCTATTCGCTTACATCGACATTCCCGTTAAGACTGCAGGGTAATTACGTTACCTATGCTAAAAACGGAAACAAAATGTCGCAGCGGAATTTTGAAGACGGCGAAATAATGGGCGAACAGGTTTTGTACTACCCGAACGGCATGCTTTATCATAAAATAAGTAAAGAAATAAGAATGACAGATACAACCATCTTTTATAAAGAGTGCCGGGATTCAACAGGAAAGGCCTTAACCGAAAACGGCAACGGTACATGGATAACCTACAACGAAGGTCTTTCGCGTGTGGAAGAAAAAGGTAAAGTATTGAACGGACTGAAGGATAGCGTGTGGACGGTAACCGGAGGCACGAATGTTTCTTATTTTATAACCTATAAAGACGGTAAAGAAATAGCCGATTCCATGACCAACAAAATTTTTACTTCAGTTGAAATAGTGCCGGAATTTGCAGGAGGCATAGAGGGCTTTATGAATTTTATTGCCCAACATGTCAGGTATCCGGTATCCGCACGAGAAGGAAATATTCAGGGACGCGTGATCATCAGCTTTGTAGTGGAGAAAAACGGCAGTTTATCAAACGTTGAGGTGCAGCGGGGAATTGGTGGCGGCTGTGACGAAGAGGCTGTCCGGGTAATAAAACTCTCTCCGGCCTGGCGACCAGGCCTTCAAAACGGCAGGCCCGTCAGGGTTGAATACAGCGTCCCGATAAGCTTTACGCTTGCTCATGATTGACAATTGTAACTATTCCTCGCTCCGATGCCTGCGCCGTTTCTTTTTATGTTTTGCCCCGCTGGTTGAGGTATGCTTTACAATTTTCGGTTTGCTTTGAGCAGGCTGAGCCGTTGGCCGGACTGAACTGTTTACACTTGTCGAATCCTTGCTCAACTGCTTAACTGTAAAACTATTGTCGTACATGCCGTATTCCAGCTGCCGTTTCTGGCCGTTGGGTTTAGTGTCGGGCCCAAACAATGGGAACTCGCGAAAAAGTTTACCGTCCTGCACATAAAAATTATCCTGGCCGCGATAGCCCTGCCGCTGCTGTTTGGTTAGCCGGGGGAAATCTAACTTTTCGGCGTGGCCATTAGTGTATTCGAAGGCATAAATATTGATATAGTTGTTGGTATCTATCCCTTTAGCCTCAATGATAATCTCGGGGTTACCGTCCAGGTCCATATCCGTGTTAAAAACGTCGACAATGGTTCCGTTAAGGTCTCCGGTAGTGGTAACAAACTTTGCCGCAGCGGAATCGGAATGCAATATGGCGAAAGCGCCAACCTTGTCCGATCCTCTCCCCCAGCTTACTACATCATAATCCTGCCCCGGCGAAACTTCTATCAGTTTATGAAAACGAAAAGGCGGCATCACAGCGGGCGTTTTTGGCGCGGATACCGTAGCGGCAGGCTTGTCGCCGTTACTGCAGCCGGCCAGCAGTCCGCCGGCGAGTATTAAAAAATAAATAGAAATATGCCCTTTCATTTCATTAGAGGCTGTTTAAAATCATATTATTCATTGCCATCGGCTAAAGCCGACGGACTATTGACAAATAAAACAATGGCTTTAGCCGAAACACGCCACATAATTTGGGCTAAAGCCCGCTACTATTGCTGATTTTTACCCGTTGACTAAAGTCAACGGCAATGAAAAATCAACTCAATCATTTTTAACCACGTACTAATTAAACATCATATCCGGCGCTATCTCTCCCTTGGGCTTGCCGGGCATCGTCATCATCACCCTTATCAAACCGGAGTTACCGCTGTCAAAATATTTTACAGTGACCTTGTGGAAGCCCTTCAGCAAAGGCACCGATCCGCCCTGCTCAAAAATACCGTGTTTACCATCATTATCCACCACCGGCTGGTTGTCTATCAATAATTGCGAACCATTAGCCGATATTGTAGAAAAACCATAATCACCGTCCGTATCAACACGTAAATATCCGTCATATATTACACCAAACCCCTTTATATTTTTTTTGAAGGCCGATGTGTTGAAAGTTACCGTGGTGCCGGTATCGATAATTGGTGCATCTTTCAACTGGTCAATACTGGTAAAATCGCCGCTAACCAGCTCGTATTTTGCGCCTTTTGTAGTGCCGTTAAATGTTTCGGCGGGCAGCGGCATCTTGTTGTACATCCTTTCGTGAGTGACAATGCTCCGTTTGCCCGATGGCGTGATCACGATGGTTTTCAGGTCGCGGTATTGGTCGGGCGGCACATCATAGGTCATCGGCTGGGTATATTCCATATCGGTCTCGCGGGGGTCATAGTTGTCGATGGTGTAGTAAACCTTTGCCCCGGCTACGGAAGGTTTTAAATTGACGTTCAGCTTGGTCCCAAAAACGATCGTATCCTGCATGCCGATAGCGGTCGGTACACGGTAATTAAACCCTTTTGTCTCCAGGCGGCCAAGATGGGATGGCAGCCGGGTATTTGCGAAATCGTTAAAGTTTTTATTAGCCAGCGGCGACCAGGCCACTTCCGAAAGTGCGAACAGCCGCGGCAAAACCATATAGTCAATTTTATTTTCAGTGGGGATATATTCTGTCCACAGGTTGGCCTGCACACCGATGATAAATTTTTGCTGGTCGGGCGTCAACTCGGCAGGCGTCGGGTTATAGCTGTATATTTTGCTAAGCGGGTCATAACCGCCGATGCTGAGCGGCTCCAGTTGTTGTTTGCTTTGCTGCTGATCGATGTACAAACCGCCGCTGCCGGGCGTCATGATCACGTTATGGCTTTGCTGTGCGGCGGCAATACCTCCCGCTTCACCACGCCAGCTCATAACTGTCGCGTTAGCCGACAAACCGCCTTCAAGTATCTCGTCCCAGCCGATAATACTGCGGCCTTTTGAGTTGACAAACTTTTCAATACGCTGTATAAAGTAGCTTTGCAGCTCATCTTCCGTTTTCAAGCCCTGCTCCTTCATTAGCTTTTGGCAAAACTCAGATTTTTTCCAGGCATCCTTTGGCGCTTCATCGCCGCCGATGTGGATGTATTTGCTCGGGAACAGGTCCATCACTTCGGTCAAAACGTCCTGCAGAAAGCTGAATGTCTTATCCGATGGGCAATAAATATCATGAAAAATGCCCCAGGTCTCCGCGACTTTGTAGGAAAGCGTTGGGTCGCAGCTCAGTTCAGGGTAAGCGGCCAGCGCCGCTTCCGAATGGCCCGGCATTTCAATTTCAGGGACAATATTAATAAACCTGTCGGATGCATATTTTACCACGTCGCGAATCTGGTCCTGTGTATAATAACCGCCATAGGGGGTATTGTCAAACTGCTGTGGCGTGCGGTCGCGATAGTTGCCGATAACGGTTTGCGCCCGCTGACTTGCCACCTGTGTAAGGCGCGGGTATTTTTTTATTTCGATACGCCAGCCCTGGTCATCGGTCAAATGCCAGTGAAAATTATTGAGCTTATAAGCGGCCATCAGGTCGATATATTTTTTTACCATCTCCACCGAAAAGAAATGGCGGCACACGTCCAGCATCATTCCCCGATAAGCAAACCTGGGGTAGTCGGTGATTTGCACGCAGGGCAGTTTATACGTTGCACCTTTGTCGGTAGGCATTAATTGGATCAGCGTTTGGATACCATAAAATAAGCCCGCCCGCTTACCGGAGATGAGCACCTGCTGCGGTGTTATGATTAAATGGTAGCCATCTGCAGGCAGGTCGTCCGCACCGGTGGCAGTAAGTACAATGCTATTCGGCGCGCTGCTGCCGCTGTTGACCTTTAGCGGCACTTTCAGCATTGCCGTATTTTGCAGGTAATCGGTCAGAAAAAGCACCGCCTTATTGGTAACTGTGTCCGCAAGAATAGTGGTTTGGCGGCTTAGTGTAAATACACCCGCATTTTTCTTAACGGATACCGGTGCAGGGATGATACCCAGGTTTGGGTCGGAGTCCTGAGCATTTGCGATACCCGGAAGCGCTGCTATTGCCAAACAAAGCAGCCAAAGATTTTTTTTAAGCATGTGAGATGAGTGCCTGATTAATATAAGGCGGTGAAGTTAACGGATTTTAGAAAAAATGCACATCGCCCGATGTAAAAAATCTGTGTCCAAATAAAAAAGCCATCCGCCACTATTAAGGATAGCGGCGGATGGCTTTTGTTTATTTTTTTGCTTCTGTAACAGCTACAGCTTCAACAGGTTTAGCTTTTTTTACGTCATGCGGCCTTTTTTTGCCGTACGAACCCATTGCGATTTTTCCTTTTTTTGTCTTCTTATCCCCTTTACCCATGGTGTTATATTTGGTTTAATTATTGAAATTTTTAAATTCTCTAAATTCGAAATCGAAATTCCGAAATCCGAAATCAAGCAGTTACCACATGTTCCTTCGCGGCTAAATAACGCTCCGCGTCGATGGCGGCCATACAGCCTGTTCCAGCAGCGGTAACCGCCTGGCGATAAATATGGTCCTGGGCGTCGCCGCAGCAAAAAACACCTTCAACATTGGTAGTGGTTGAGCCGGGCGTTGTTTTGATATAGCCTACCTCGTCCATGTGCAGCCAGCCGCGGAAAATTTCGGTATTGGGCGTGTGACCTATCGCCACAAAAAAGCCCGTTACCTCAAGCGTTTTTTCCGCGAAGGTTTTATTGTTAAACACCGTAACGCCGTTAACAGTTTGCCCATCGCCGACAATTTCTTTTGCTTCGGTATTGTATATTATCTCGATGTTTTTGGTATTCAGCACACGATGCATCATCGCTTTTGAAGCCCTGAATTCATCGCGGCGTACCAGCATGTACACCTTGCGGCACAGCTTGGCCAAATAAGTTGCTTCTTCGGCGGCAGTATCGCCGGCGCCTACAATGGCTACGTCCTGGCCTTTAAAAAAGAAACCATCGCACACGGCACAGGCCGAAACGCCAAAGCCGTTATATTTTTGTTCTGAATCAAGCCCCAGCCACTTAGCTGATGCGCCGGTGGAGATGATCACCGTATCGGCGAGTATTGTTTTTTCCTCATCGATAACCACTTTATGCGGCAAACGTGAAAAATCAACCGAGCTTACATAACCAAAACGGATATCAGTTCCAAGGCGCTCCGCCTGTTTGCGAAAATCCTCCATCATATCGGGGCCAAGCACACCATCCGGGTAGCCCGGATAGTTCTCCACTTCGGTGGTTTGGGTAAGCTGTCCGCCGGCAAGCAGGCCGGTGTACATTACAGGTTTTAGGTCAGCACGTGCGGCGTAAATTGCAGCGGTATATCCCGCCGGGCCCGAGCCTATTATTAAACATTTAACGTGTTCTATCTGTTGCGGCATGAATTATTGAGAAATTGAGTTACAAAAATAGGAAAAATGCGGGGTTTATTGGTCAGGAACCCGTAAAGTTACCCTTCGCGAAAAAAGTTAAAAAAAATTTGAGATCAAATTTATCTCCTAATTATTTATAATGTCGTTTAAATTAGCCGAATAAGTGACGGCTATGTGCGAATTTTGAATGTTTATAATACAGTAAATTTCTTGTATGCCCGGCTTATTATCTTTTAGAGCGGGTTTCCATGCACAAATCCCCGGAACAAGATTCACAATATCAATGTCTTGACCCGATCCGGTACCCTTAAAAATTGACGGATTGTCAACCGTTCCATTCTCATGGACGATAAATTGAATTAGCAATTTTCCATTGGGTAGGTTTTCACTCATGGTGGAGATTTTTTTCTCTAACAACGATTTAAAATCCTTTTCAGGAGCGGCGTCCTGAACTACTCCGGTATTTTTACCGCTAAATGCGAATGCGCCGGTGAGCAGGGTTTCATTAACGCCTTTTTTAGGATTTGCGGTTGGCACTATCACGCCGCTTCCAAAAAACCTTGCGGAATCCGGATTGGACCGAACCGTATTGATCACCTTTCCGGCCAAATAGGTATCTGTTACGATAACTTTACCGTCCTTATCGTAAACATGCCACACACCCTCTCGTTTGCCATTTAAATAGTAGCCTGCATTTGCAACATAGTTATTAGTGTCTATGGCCAACGTAGGGGAACTTTTTTTGAAATCTTTTGACAATCGTTCCTTATGGTAATAAACAAACTTTCCGTTTGGTATAGTAAGTAGTTCATCTTTATAAAGGCCGGAAGACATTATGGTATCATGCATATCATATTGAGTGACAGCGTATGCAGAATCACCATCCAATTTCCTGATCAGAATATAGGAGACTGCATTCTTAGGGTCGTTGCTATACTTCCCCACTTTGGTTATAAAAGCCCGGCTAACCTGGCCAAAGGCGGAACTGCAAAGAATAATAAGGGTTATTGCGTAAAAATATTTCATTTGAAATTCGGTTCGCAATTAAAGTTCGTAAAGATTTTTTTTCTGTCCTAATCAAATTCAAAACTTATTTCATTTCCCCGTATTCGCCTTCAGCACCCTCAAAAAGTTCCCACCTAAAATCTTATCGATGTCACTCTCAGTGTACCCCAGCTTCAAAAGTTCAGCGGTAACCTTGGGGTAATCCCGCACATCGTCCATCCCAAGCGGGTACGACTCCGCGCCATCAAAATCGGAGCCAATACCCACGTGATCGACCCCAATGAGTTTTGCGATATAATCAATTTGGTGAATAAGCTCACTTAGCGGCGGGCGTATCTGGTCTGATTCCGCTTTGTAAATCGCATTCAGCCTGATATTCGCCAGGTCGTGGTCGTGGTAAATTTTGGTGAGCGAATCCAGTTCAGCTTTGTGCTCATGCAGAAATTGCCTTGCCTTTTTTTGATAGGTGCTATCCACAAAACCGCTGTAAAAATTCACAAATACTACGCCCCCGTTTTTTGCAAGGGCCTTTAACTGGTCGTCCTTCAGGTTACGATATACCGGGTTTAAAGTATATGAGCAGCTGTGCGAAGCGATCACCGGCTTGGTTGTAGTGGCTAATACATCGTAAAACGTTTGCTCTCCCGGGTGGGAAAGGTCGATCATCACGCCCAGGTCATTCAAATGATGAACCACCTGTTTGCCAAAATCGGTTAAGCCCACGTGTGCCAGCGTACTGCGGCGCGTGGTTTCATCCCTGGCCGAAGATGCCCATGAGGTGCTGTTGTTCCAGGTTAGGGTGAGATAGCGCATCCCCCGTTTAGCCAGGCTATCGATGTAATCCATCCGGTCCTCAATCATGTGGCCGCCTTCAACGCCGATAAGCGCAGCCAACTTACCGTCTTTAACAGCTTTCTCCAGCTCTGCTGAATTGCGTACCAGCGTGATCCGGTTGGGATAACGGGCTATCAGGGCATAAAGCGAATCGATCTCTCGGTTGGCAAAATTAAATGCAGTGCCTTTACCATAATCTTCGCCGCACCAGATGGAAAATACCTGGGCGTCCAGGCCGCCTTCCTTTGCGCGAACCAAATCAAAATTGCCGGTGGTTTGTAATTTACCGATGTCATTACCGGTGATCAGCTCGTCAGAAAGAATATCATTGTGGGTATCAACCAAAATAGCCCGCATGTGGATTTCTGTCGGGGTTTGGGCGTTTGCCCTCATTAATAGTAGCAGTAGCAGTGGCAGTAGCAATAGCAGTTTTTTCATGAGTTGAAGATAGGAAAACTGCCGAAACTTACGAAGTTTTAAAAACTTCGTAAGTTTTTATCGTCCCAATTTGATTTACGCCACGCCATTTGCCATAAACATTGTCACTTCGCCGGTTTCTAAATCAACAACAGCTTGCCAATATGAAGGTCCGCCATCGAACACAAGCACCATATCGACATACCAGCGAGGTGCTTTTTTGGTGCTGGTTTTATCCTCGTTAATAAGTTCTGAAAATTCTCCGTCATCCGAAAAACCATTGATGTAAATAAACTTATCGCCATTGGGAACTACGTAGCCTGCATATTGCCGTTTGCTTTTGCGAAGATGGGTTAAAACAAACGCCTGCGATGATTTTGGATGCTTTTCCGGGTACCTTTTCAAATACTTACACAGACCATCCTCTGCTAAAATTATGTCGCCGACTGAGGGATCGTACCATTTGTTTTTGTGGTATGTAGCTGTGTCGTAAACCGGATAGCGGCTTTTATAATCTGCATTAAATATAACGCCGTCGAAATCGTTTCCTTTGATATGGGTTGAATGCTCCGTTACTTTTTCGGCATGGACTATTTTTTGCGCCGATGCGCGCATAACGAAAAAAGCTAAAAAAAGCAGGGGAATAATTTTCATACGTTGAAGATAGGAATTATTTAGATATCTGTGCGGGCTTCTCAATGCAATTTAAATCGCCAAATAAAAAATTACCGCCCCAATTAAAAACATCGCCCCAACCCATATAAAAACAGGCCCGACCTGGTTTGCAGAGCCATTGTCGATCAAAAATTTTTTGGGCTCCGCCCGGTCATAAACCACTTTCACTTTGTCCCCGATTTTATATTCGCCTTTGTACGTGTTTATCGTATACTTCTCAAGCATTGATTTGCCATCTATTGTTTTGTAGGTTACAATGGGATAGTAAAAGCCATAAGCCGGCTCTGCCGGATCGCGCTCAAACTCGATATCGACAACTTCGCCACCGGCGCCGACGCCGGTTGATAAACGCTGTTTCATTTCCCTGCGTTTACGAATGCCAAATAAAATGCCCGCCGCACCAACCAGTGCAAGCAGGGCTTCGATGATATGCTGGATCATTGTTACCGGAATAGCCCTATCTATTTGATGTAAAGATAATTATCCGCGCTCGATTCCAAAATTTTGAGACGCGATGCATCGCGTCTCTACCGTGACCCGTCCTAAAATAAGTTGTCAGTTTTTAATAAAGATAAAACTTATTATTGTTTGTTTGTCGTGTTAGGATGTGGGGAACGCGGAGCGTTGTCCACATCCTAACACGTTTTTTCTTTTTTTGCTTCTTTTTTTCTTTTTAAAAAGTTGCGATTTTCGTGGATAACTATGCTACCATCACCTCCTTTGTTATCTTTGTCTTATAATAGTTCTTCCAATGTCGTTTAAGTTTTAATACCCGGCCGTGGACCAGCGCCGGTGTGAGCATCGATATGCTGCTGTGCGGCCGTAAATAGTTATAAGTATTGATAGCTGTTGTTACTGCCTCCCTTGCCGCCTCCAGATCCGTGAATACAGGGTCCAGATACTCCATTTTCAGAATTCCATTCACCCGTTCGGCAATGGCGTTATCTCTCGGGTTGCCGCTTTGGGTCATGCTGATATTGATGTCACATTCTTTAAGTATATCTACATAATCCCCGCAACAATATTGTGATCCCCGGTCTGAATGATGGATAAGCCCTTCGATTTTACTGCGGCCTGCAATGGCCATTTGCAAGGCCAGCACACAACCATCGGCCTTCAGGCTTTTACTTACATGAAAACCAACAATCTTGCGACTGTAAGCATCCGTTACAAGGCTTAAAAAAGCATCTGATTCACATAGTGTTAAATACGTTATATCGCTTACCCACAGCTGATCTGATTGTGTGGGAACGAACTTCTTTATCAAGTTAGGATGTTTCTTCATCCAGTGGTTCGAGTCGGTAGTCCGGGGTTTGCCACGCACCCTTTTATTTAGCAGATCATATTTTCTAAGAAAGTCAAAAAAAGCATCCCT
>Ga0206949_1019_pt1 | contig 57362 bp, 43 predicted proteins | sample Alteio_BWOrgHeat_40_FD_153240 | JGI IMG/M metagenome (GOLD analysis project Ga0206949, IMG submission 153240) | Enriched cells from forest soil in Barre Woods Harvard Forest LTER site, Petersham, Massachusetts, United States -... | ecosystem: Environmental > Terrestrial > Soil > Temperate forest >...
ACCTCGATGATGTGAGCACCACCTACGCAGGTGCGGGTAAATTTACCAATGGCTCCATCACCCAGATACTACAGGACAGGTCCATTGAGATAAATCCTTCCAAGCCCATAGGCACGGCAGGCAAGCAGCGGGGCAATAGCGCCACATACGATCAGTACATGATGGCCCTGCTCAGCGTATCGTGGCACTTTACCACCTACCGCTGTCCTGAGTTCATGAAAAATGATGACCTGATAAAAGCAACAAGGTGATCTAAAAGTCGAGTGAGGCGTTCACCCATTCGTCGTCCAGCCTGACAGTATATTTTTTGTAGAAATTGAGGGCTGGCTCGTTCCAGTTCAGCACCTGCCAGGTGATGCCGTTCAGCTTCTTTTCATTGGCTTCTGCTATCAGCGCCTCCATCAGCAGGCCGCCCATACCACGGCCCCTGGCGGCCTCGGTCACCAGTATATCCTCCAGGTACATCTTCTGGCCTTTCCAGGTAGAGTACCTTATATAGTAGAGGGCGAAGCCCTGCACTACGCCTGCGTCTTCAGCCACGAACGCCCACCATACCGGGCGTTCCCCGAAGCCGCTCTCTGCAAAGTGTTCCATGGTCACGGTCACCTCGTCGGGCGCGCGCTCATAGACTGCAAGCTCATTGATGAGTTCCAGCATACGTGGGCAATCGGCAGCGGTGGCTCTTCTGATAGTAACGGATGGCATGATGTTAATGTATTCTTATAGTGCAATACTAATAGCTATTGAACGTTATTCCAAATATACCGGCTTGTCAAATTTGAGTTAAACTCATTGAGCATGATATACGCGGTACATAATTTGTAATACATTTATTCTCACTAATTAAACAGCACACACTACTATGAGCACACAGGGCGAAATACTTTGGGTAGACGACGAGATAGATTCACTGAAATCACAGATACTGTTTCTGAAGAATAAGGGCTATGATGTGACGCCGCTTACCAATGGCTACGACGCCCTGGAACTGCTCAAGGATAAGACGGTAGATGTGGTGCTGCTGGATGAGAGTATGCCCGGCCTCACAGGATTGGAAACACTGGCTAAAATTAAGGAGATGCTGCCGCAGCAACCCGTAGTAATGATCACCAAGAACGAGGCGGAGTATATAATGGAAGACGCCATAGGCGCGCAGATCACTGACTACCTGATAAAGCCGGTAAACCCTAACCAGGTGCTGCTGTCGCTGAAGAAGATAATGGATAGCAAGCGCCTGATCTCTGAGAAGACTACCGTAGCCTACCAGCAGGACTTCCGTAACCTGTTCATGGCGCTCAGCTCTAACCCCAACCATGAAGAGTGGAAGGAGTTGTACAAGAAACTGGTGTATTGGGAACTGGAGATGAATAAGAGTGATAGTGAAGAGATGATGGAGATATTGCAATCGCAGAAAGCGGAGGCCAATACAGAGTTCTTCAAATACATCTCTAAGAACTACGCCAACTGGATAAAGGATAACGGCAACTCAGGGCCGCTGCTGTCGCACAAGGTGTTTGAGAAGAAGATAGCGCCCTATATCAAAAAGGGTAAGCCTACATTCCTGGTAGTGATAGACAATCTCCGGCTCGACCACTGGAAAGCTTTCCAGTCAATCATCACAGAGTCTTTCAAAATCGTGGAAGATGATCTTTTTTACAGTATCCTGCCTACAGCTACCCAGTATTGCCGCAATGCGATATTCGCTGGTATGTTGCCCATAGACATTGAAGCGCACTTCCCGCTGGAGTGGAAGAACGATGATGAAGAAGGTGGCAAAAACCTCTACGAGCAGGCCTTCCTCGCTAACCAATTAAAGCATCTGAAACTAGACGATCTTAAGTGGCAGTACATCAAAATCACTAATAATGATGACGCAAAAACTATGGAAGACAATATCCATAATTGCCTGTCAAATGACCTAACGGTGATCGTTTATAATTTCGTGGATATGCTCTCTCATGCCCGCACCGAAATGGAAGTATTGAAAGAGCTTGCCGGCGATGAAGTATCCTATCGTTCCCTGGCCGTTAGCTGGTTCGAACATTCGCCGCTGCACCGCGCACTCCGTAAAATAGCTGACAAAGATATACAGGTAATGATCACCACCGACCACGGCAGCACACGGGTGAAGACGCCAAGCAGATGCGTGGGCGACAGGGCCACTACAACTAACCTGCGTTACAAGCATGGCCGTAATCTCCAGTATGACGAGAAGGATGTGCTGGCCTTCCGCGATCCTAAATTTGCCGGTTTACCACGGCCCAATGTGAGTTCCACTTTCATATTCGCCAAGGGTGATGTATTTCTTTGCTACCCCAACAACTACAACCATTTTGTGAACTATTATAAGAACACCTTCCAGCACGGGGGTATCTCGCTGGAAGAAATGATAGTGCCTGTGGTGCGGCTGGAGAGTAAATAACCATTTCCCGGATACTTCATGTCATCGTTCCTAAGTATTAAGTTTGCAACCTAAATATTGCATCGATGCTCCAGGAAGGGAAATTTACCGCAGATGGATTTAATAACCGGGTCACGCAGCTATTGGGTATCCGTTATCCCATTATACAGGCCGGCATGATCTGGGCTTCCGGCTGGCGGCTGGCTGCCGCCGTGAGCAATGCCGGCGGTCTGGGTATCATAGGGGCGGGTAGTATGTACCCTGCGGTATTACTGGAGCATATCCGCAAATGCAAGCAGGCCACAGACAAGCCTTTCGCCGTAAACCTGCCCTTACTGTACCCCGACATAGAAGAGCATATAGCCCACATCATAGCTGAGAAAGTACCCATCGTCTTCACATCAGCCGGCAACCCTAAAACTTGGACGGCTAGGCTCAAAGCGCAGGGCATCACTGTAGTGCATGTGGTGTCGAGTGCTAAGTTTGCAAAGAAGTGCGAGGATGCCGGCGTTGACGCGGTAGTTGCCGAAGGGTTTGAGGCAGGCGGCCATAACGGCCGCGAAGAAACTACCACACTTTGCCTGATACCCGCGGTGCGGCAGGCCATCAGCATACCGCTTATTGCAGCAGGGGGCATAGCCACAGGCCGTGCCATGTACGCTATGATGGCCATGGGCGCTGAGGGTGTGCAGATAGGGAGCAGGTTTGTATGTACCCCGGAGGCGTCGAGTCACCACGCATTCAAGGAAGCGGTAGTTGCGGCAAATGAAGGCGATACAGTTGTGACCCTGAAAAAGCTGACCCCGGTGAGGATGATCAAAAACCAGTTTTATCAGAAAGTGGAAGAAGCCGAAAATAGCGGGGCGCCGGTTGCCGTGCTGGAACAATTGCTGGGCCGCGCGCGTGCCAAGCATGGCATGTTTGAGGGCGAACTACAGGAGGGGGAGCTGGAGATAGGGCAGGTGAGTAGTATAATAAAAAAAATTATACCTGCTGCAGATGTGGTAAAAGAGGTTTGGACGGAATTTATGAATACTGCTGAAGCACCTTTCCGGTACTGATAAAGTATAACTGTACTGCAACCAACCATTAATCAAAAATTACTGTCTTATATCAGGTATACGGCACGGGTATTTACATTAAGGTATGCTGTTATGTTTTTGTAACTATAGATGAAATTATTTTATGTGGATACTTAGGGTAAAACTCGAATAAATTCGCTGTGTTTTCCCTAACTTTTATATATTTGTATTGCATTTTTATATTTGTCTGATAAACTGTTTATGAAAAGACTGTTATCCGTAACAGTGCCTGCATTAGTTAGTAATGCTGTTTTATGCTATTTACCGGTTGGTAAGTGCCATAAAGCAGGGTTTTGCTTTTTATATTCGACTACTCAATTATTTTTAAAACACACGGTATGAAATATTTTTTCCTTGCATTAGTTGCTTTGACCCTGTCTTTCTCTTCTTATGCTATAGGCCCTATTACGGGTACCACCAAAGTCTGCCAGTTCTCTTCTGTTTCTTTAACTGACGCCACACCCGGCGGTGTATGGAGCAGCAGCAATATGCTTATTGCCACTGTGAATCCGGGTACGGGTCTTGTGAGTGGAGTATATCCCGGCACATCTATTATCAGTTATACATCAGGTACAGCTCACGCAACGCTCATTGTAACTGTATATGGTACAGCCTCTATCACCGGTGCCACCAATGTCTGCGCTGGTTTCACTACCATACTTAGTGATCCTATATTTGGCGGTACCTGGAGTACCCAAAACTCCGCTATAGCCACCGTTACACCGGGCGTTGCCAATGTGGGTGTTAACGGCGTCAAGGCAGGAACAGACAGCATCTTTTACACTTATCCTTCAGGATGTTCCGTTTTTACCATTGTTACGGTCGATCCCTCTGCGGCCCCGATTGTGGGTACTGCCAGTGTTTGTGTGAATAATACTACAGTGCTCAGTGATCCAACACCTAACGGTGTGTGGACGTCAGGCCTTCCGTCAACAGCCACTGTGGGGCTGCTCACCGGCGTCGTTACCGGCGTTTCTGCCGGCTTGGCCACCATAACTTATACACCGATCACAGGATGTTATTCCATAGTCACAGTTACAGTAAACCCCATACCATTACCTATCACAGGTGTTACGCATGTACAGGATGGGTTTTCAGTAACTTTATCAGATGCTACTCCGGCTGGCACCTGGAGTAGTAGCGACAAAACCATTGCCACAGTAGGCAGTACTACAGGGATAGTAACAGGTATATCCGAAGGTGTAGACTACATTTTATACACTAAAACATCGACAGGTTGCTCCTTTGTTCAAACATTTCTCGTAGATCCTTTCCCTGATAGTACCCGTGGCGCCTCATTTCCCGTTATGGCGTGGTATCCATTCTGCGCGGAACATAACGACCACAGTACGAATGTACCTGCGCGTGACCTTGCTATAGCCGGCGCCGTGGGCGCTGCGCCGGTACTCACAACCGATAGGTTTGGTATGGCAAATAGCGCTTACAGCTTTAGCGGCGGCAAGGGATTTTCCTATTCTCCATATTTCTCTTCTATCACACCCACTGGTGATTATACCTACTCATGCTGGGTGAACATTCCGGCTGCTTCGTCACAGAACGCAATAATCATATTCAATGGCACGCCTGCAGCTAATGGCGTTGGACTCCTGCTCAGTGACGGGACTATAGGCGGACCAGGAAACATAGTGAGCGTATACTTTGGCGGTGGCATTACAGTTTTGCCATCAAACATTCCTGTTGATGGTACATGGCACCAACTTGTGTTAGAATATAATCAGGGACAGTATATTTTTTGGGTAGATATGAACTATATTGGTAATTATTCACTCCTTGTGCCTCCAAGCCCACCTTCCGGTCTGTTTAATATAGGTATATCTGCGACAGCCGGGAATAGGCCGATTATCGGATCAATAGATGATATAGCAATATTCAATGCTGCACTCACTGACTCGCAAAGGAGGGAATTGTTTATGTTCAATCCGGACACTCATCCTTTTTCTTTAGGTAAGGATACGACCATCTGCTCCGACTTTATCAACCTGACGCCTAATCCCGTTATCTCAGGCCGGCAATATAGCTGGAGCAATGGAGATACATTGGATAAGTCGATTACCGTCTTCCCGCCGAGCGGAGTGACTACCAACTATAATTTGTCTATTACCGAGCCATACGGCTGTACCACCATTGACAACATAAATGTGACGCGTAAACCATTAGCCGTAAACCTTGGACTGGATACAAACATCTGTAGCGGGGATACAATAACGCTGAGCGCAAAACATACCGGATCGGCCACGTATAGCTGGAATACCGGTGACACTACTGCAAAAATACGGGTATCCAGCACCGGTAACTATTGGGTTACCGTAGATAGCATCGTCTGTGTTGGGCATGATACCGCATTTGTTGACGTAAGGACAACGCCACTGGTCAATCTTGGCGCAGATATTTTCGATTGTACAGGTTCTTCCGTAACCATACACAACCAGTTCGATACTTACGATACAGGGTTTGCCTATATATGGTCCACCGGCAGTAACCTTGATTCGCTGGTGGCTACTACATCAGGCAATTTCTGGGTACAGATAACTAACAATGGCTGCACAAAAGCTGATTCGATAACGGTACTTATTGTCAACGATTCGTTCCAGTTCCAGTCAAGGGATACTTCTATATGTCTCGGTAGAACGGTAGTAGGCAGCGCCACATTTAACCCGATTGTTAATTACCAGTGGACGCCCACTACCGGCGTTAAATTATCCACACAGCCGAGTACTAATATTACGCCGGATACTTCCGCCACTTATTTCCTCACGGGCTCTTATCCAGGATGCCCGGACCAGGTATACTCCTTCAAAGTTGACGTCCAGCCGTTCCCCATCGTCTCCATTGGGGGGAATCGAAACATCTGCGACTTCGATACCCTGAACCTTACGGCCACAGTCATGCCCAATTGGTATACCCATTATATATTCCATTGGTCGCCTGGGACTGATATAGATGACTCTACCAACCAGACGGTCATATTCTACGCCGGTGATACTACAAAGCTGTATTGTTATGTGACTACTCCGGCGGGTTGTTCGGGGTCTGACTCTGCACTTATTATTGAGCATCCAGGCCACTTTGATTCGTCTCTGGGAAATATTCACGTTTGTCCGGGCGACTCTGTACAGTTAAAGCCTGGATTGTTCTATAAAGACTCTCTTGCGGGAGTAACCACCACGTACTTATGGCGCCCCGGTAAATACCTGGATGATTCACTGGCGCTTAACCCGTGGGTGAAAGCCATAACCAACGAAACGTTTACGAGCATCGGTACCAGCCAATATGGGTGCCGGGATACCCTCACCTTTGAGGTCATAGTAGATCCCGCGGCAGTTATTTACATGCCTGATTCCGCCGTGCTTCATCCGGGAGAAACATACCAGATATCGCCGGAGACGAACTGTTCGTTCTTCAATTGGTTTCCCCCTGTAGGACTTACGGATACCAATATATCAAATCCTGTTGCATCGCCACCTACGAATACCAAGTACATTGTACATGCTATGACCACTTCAGGTTGCACAACAGCTGATTCCATTAACATACGCATTGATCCTTCTACGCTACTGGCTATACCAAACGCGTTTACACCGGGAGCAGGAATTAATAATGTTTTGTCTATTATTAAACGTGGTATCGCTACACTCGACTACTTCCGCATCTACGACCGCTGGGGTGCAAAGGTCTTTGAGACAAGCAACATAACGCAGGGATGGGATGGTACCTACAATGGTGCGCCGCAACCTTTTGCCGTATATGTGTATGAGATTGAGGCGGTCACGAATACAGGCCTGGTGTTTAAGCAACATGGTAATGTGACACTGATAAGGTAGCAGCGCTACCAGGGGCGGTATTGTGAATGCAAACGAATGACAAAAATAGCTGGCGATGGCTGTAGTAACCATCGTGATCATTTAATACATGCGCGCAATGAAGAAGTATCTGTTCCTGTTAACCCTGATCCTATCTGTCTCGCAGGTTAATGGACAATGTCTTGTTAATTTGCTAAGGATCAATACAGGGTTCAACCCTCTTACAGGAGCGGGCATCACTCCCGGCGCAAACGGAGCTACACCGGTCACTGATCCGCACTGGATCGTCACCGCCGAAACTCCCGGAATAGCGGCCGCAGTTATTGCAACGCTCGGCTCGTTGCCGGGGCTGACAGAAGTGACGCCGCCGGGTAATGCAGATATTGTTACAAACGCCGGTTGGGCAAACAACCCTTTGGTGCAACCCGGTGGTTATATCGGCTGCGTTAACTCCAACTATTACATCACTGATGGTACGGGCATAACTGTGTACAATGCCACACTGGGGCGTCAGTTCAGGGTGTGTACCGGGGATAGCCTGGTGCTCGATTTCTATATTGCCAATGATAACTACCTGGTCTCTTCCAATATCGACGGCATTACACCGCTTACTTTTTCACAGACTCCGGGTATCAGCTCCACATATTACAGCACCTTTCAGCACTTTGTGCAAACGGTATACCTGGCGCCGGGCACCCACACTGTGAACCTGGTGGTGGATAACTACAATGTGCTGGGCGCCTCTGCCAACCCAACAGGCCTTGATGTGTATGGTTCTATTTACTCACAGACTGGTGTTGCATCTATGGTAAATGAAACTGACCCTACATGCAGCAGTTACGTTTGCTCTCCGATGACACTCGCGTGCGACGCACTTTCTTTACCCGATAGCCTGCACCCATGCCAGGGAGACGTGATACCTATGCCGGCAACGCTGACCGGCACCAACACAGTATTGAGTTATACCTGGACGCCCGTTACCGGTCTTTCAAGCTCTACCATATTAAATCCTACGCTTACTGCCGGTACATCGGGCTGGTACGACATTACGGTACAATCACTGATCAACTTCAACCACGTGATCAATGGCGATTTCAGCGCAGGTAATACCGGGTTCAGCACAGCATACTTATATACTCCGCCACCAAGCGGCATTCTTAACGAGGGTTACTATTCTGTAGATACAGATCCGCACGATGTACACTCCGGGTTTAGCCACTTTGGAGATCATACCACGGGTACCGGACCAATGATGATACTCAACGGTGGCCCAACTCCGCTGGACTTCTGGTGCGAAACAATTGCTGTGACGCCCAATACCGACTATGATTTCTCTGCCTGGTTTGCAAATGCATCTCCCAGCGGGCCGGGTACTTATCCCATCCTTCAATTCAGGATCAATGGGGTGTTGATAGGTACGCCTGCAACCCTCACTGCCACAGTAGGTACCTGGGTGAATTTCAGCAGCACCTGGAACAGCGGGGTCAATACCACTGCCAACATTTGTATCTATGATGCCGAAACATCTGCCGGTGGTAATGACTTTGTAGTTGACGACATTTCATTCGAGCAGTTATGTACCGTGAAGGATAGTGTGTATGTAGATGTGACCATGCCGGATACTTTATTTAACCATAACGATACCATAGCCTGTGTGGCGAAGGGCGCTGCAATACTGTCTGCACCTACTGGTTACTTATCTGATCTGTGGAGCAATGGCAGCACCGCATCGTCCATCTCTGTGACCAGTTCGGGCAGCTACTGGGTGTATAATTTCGCCGGTTGCAACAAAGTGGTCATAGATACTTTCAACATTACGTTCATTCCATCACCGGTGGTGAACTTAGGTAATGATACGGCCTTTTGTAAAGGTGATACTTTAACACTTACCTCTGTACAACCGGCGGGGTATACGCTTTTATGGAGTACAGGAAACATTGGGAACACCATACAAGTTTATTCAACAGGTAATTACTGGCTGACTGTTAACGATAAGGGTTGTACCACAACCGACACTATCAATGTAACGGTTACTCCTATACCCATTGTAGACCTGGGGCCTGATTACCTCAATTGTAAAGGAAAACCGGATACGCTGAAATCATCCATCAGCTATGTTTCACCTACGTATTTATGGAACGATGCGAGTACTACGCCTTCGCTCGTAGCTACTACGACCGGCAAGTACTGGCTGCAGGTGGTAGATAGCGGGTGCCCTGGAGCAGCAGATACGATCAATGTGACCATACTATGGGATACATTGAACATCTTTAATCACGATACCGCTATCTGTCGTGGTGCGATAGTGCAGGTACTGGCTACCGGCAATATTGGTCAGACCTATCAATGGACGCCAACGGCCGGTATCCCGGTTTCTACTTCGCTCGCTCCCGTGATACTCCCCGATACATCGGCCACCTACATACTCACTACTTCTATGCCGTTGTGCCCGGATATGATCGATTCGTTCCATGTAGATGTGCAGCCTGTGCCAACCGTGTACATTGGTGATAACAGGGCAGTATGCCAGTTCGATACGTTGCGCATCAGCGCCGACGTGAACCCAAAGTGGTACAACAAATATCTCTACCGTTGGACGCCAGCCAACTGCTTAGACAACGACAGTTTATCGGCAGTAGTATTCACTGCGGGGCCCGACACTACAGTGCGTGTAGCCGTATATACACCAGCCGGTTGCCTTGCCTACGACTCCATGAATGTCATTGTGCATCCGGGTAATTTTTCGCACCTCGATACCATTTTTAATGTCTGCCCGCACGATTCAGTTCAGTTCAGGCCTACAGGCGGTATAGCCTACAACTGGACCCCTAGTCTCTACATGGACGATACTGTAAGCAGCACACCATGGGTGAAGGCCATCACTTCGCAGTTGTACACAATGATCGCTACCAGTTCATTCGGTTGTAAGGACACACAACTGGTGAATGTGAATGTGCACCCGCTGGGTGTAGTATACTTTGATGTAACATCAGTGACCCTGCACCCCGGTGAATCTTACCAGTTATCGCCTAAGACCAACTGCGAGTATTTCACCTGGTTCCCCGCCATCGGCCTTGACGATGCGCATATCTCTAACCCGGTAGCCACACCGCAGGTAAACACAGAATATAAAGTATATGCCAGCAATGCGTGGGGGTGCAAGGTGGTAGATTCTATTGACATACTCGTTGATCCATCGACATTACTGACACTGCCCAATGCCTTTACGCCGGGCAACGGACCTAATAGTTATTTCACCATCATTAAGCAGGGTATAGCCACACTGAAATACTTCCGTATCTACAACCGCTGGGGCAACAAGGTATTCGAGACCACAGATATAGACAAGGGCTGGGATGGTACATTCAACGGCACTCCGCAGCCATTTGATGTATATATCTACGAAGTGAGTGCAACAACATCTGAGGGTACCCCCTTCCAGAAAAACGGCAATGTGACACTGATACGATAACATGCTATTTCCTGCCTGGGTGCCTACATGCTTGCAGGGCGGATAACATGCGTAGCCGAATCTTTCGTGACCCGGCACCTTAAATAAGTGATCACTTCGGTCAACTGTTGGGGGTTCATTTTCACAGCAACAGCATGGTTTTTCGGATCGCGCATAATGAACCGGGTAGAATACCTGTCTATCTGCTGATTGGAGAAGTTAGGAACTCCGTCCTTTCCTTTTGTAAATATGCCATGACATTCAGAGCAGTTAGTCTTATAGAGCACCTTGCCTTTATCGAGGTCTGCTAAGTAGTTTTTCCTTACTTCCGGAGGTATGTTTGCCGGAATATTATAGTGCTCTTTGTGCGTCATGCACTGAGTGAGCAGCACGCAAACGACAATGGAAGAAAGATAGTACCCATAACGCTTCAGTATATTACCTGGTCGCATCCTGGCGCAATTTGTATCGTCACTTCTCATAGGTCAATAAGGGTTTTTGCAGTCAATTAAAACGCACTGGCAAGTATAACAAGAATAACTAAAATTAGCTGATTTTTTCTTATCAGCAGATCATAGGAATTAAGTGTCGGTTAATAATTAATATTTTTCATACCAATCTATTGTAAATTACTTTTTATTCGTAAATTTGATATGAATGCACATATTTTATGAAGAAACTATTACCCTACTTTTCTCTTATTTTCCTGGTTATTTGTCTGCCGCTAACTAAAGCCAGCGCTCAAAGTTGGCTGTGGGGCAGGAATTCAAAAGGCGGTGGTTTTCCGTTTTTTGATTCATGGCAGGTAGCTACTGACGGCTCCGGTAACGTATATGGAGGTGGAGTGGTCAGCGCTTCAGCACCGTTAACGTTTGGCAGTGCTACTTTGCCCACTTACGCCGGCTCTTATCAGTCTTTCTGGGTTAAGTATGATCCAACCGGAGCAGTTTTGTGGGTTGATGGCACGAGCTCAGGTAATACCTATCTCCATTGCCTGACAACAGACCCTTCAGGCAACCTGATTCTTTTTGGCGCTTTTACCAGCGCTACTATGAAGATAGGTTCATTTACGCTGACCAATGCATTCAGCGGAGGCGTTTCGCAATACTACCTGGCTAAGGTAAGCCCAACGGGTACAGTGCTGTGGGCGATCAATGACGGCAGGGATGTCTATTCAGGATGGATGTCTTTCTTCGGTACTTTTATTATGAGCATGGGGGGCGTTACTACTGATGCGGCCGGTAATATTTATATAGAATCATCATTCGCGGGAAAGACCATGACCATAGGCAGTACCACCCTTACTAATACTGACCCTACCGGTGGAACGTATGATGTATTTGTAGCCAAGTACACCTCAGCGGGAGTTCCGGTATGGGCTTCTTCTATTGGCGGCAGTAAGGATGATTATGGCTTTGGCATTACTGTTGCCTCTACTGGCTATGTATATGTATCGGGCTCATTCCAATCGTCCACAATGAATGTAGGGACTTCAGCTATCGGAGATCCCTATACTAACTACATTGCATACATCTCCAAATTCTCGGCGACAGGAGTACCTACATGGGCAGAGGCCGCAGGTGGCACCAATGGAGCTTTTGGGGTAGGGTTAGCAAGCGATAATTTTGGCAATGTATACATGACAGGCGGCTTTGGTGATGCGTCTATCACCTTTGGAGCAGTCACCGTACCCCGTACATTCCCTGGAGCCGTGCCTCAACTGGCGTTGTTCCTGGTGCAATATTCACCGGCAGATGTCGTCACTTTTGATAAAAGCATCGGATCTGCTTCTGGCTCAGCAAAAGGCTTTTCTATTGCGTTGGCTTCTTGCGGCCAGGTTTGGGTAGGCGGTGCTTACGATTTCAGCTCGTCTATAGTAATTGCTCCCGGTGATACGCTCACTACCGGAAAGCATAGGACATATTGGGAAGACCCTACTTTCATTGCGGGATATGATCTCTCGGGGAGTGTTGTTGGGTATGCCGGAATAGGAGCTGGTAGTGATGACCAGTTAGGTATTGCCTGTGATGCGAAAGGAAATGTTTTTCTTTGCAGCGATTATTATGCCAGCGATACAGTTGCAGTTGGTACGGATACCCTTGCTGGATCCCCCGGCTCTGAGATATTCTTTATGGCCAAGTACGCGAATGTAATAGCGCCCCCGGATACTACATATTCCAGTAAGGATACTGCGGCATGTGGGGCATCGATAACCACGATCACACTGAAAGCTCCGCCCGGATATTCTTATTACTGGGATGACGGTACCACAGCAGATTCGCTCAATGTGGGAGGTCCGGGTAAGTATTATGTATACTGCATCGCCTGCGGCACCGCCGTACTCGTAGACACTTTTAACGTAGCTAGCTCACCGGTGGTTGTCACCAATATCGCTTCAGATACCAGTGTATGCGCTTCGAGCAGTTCTGTTACATTGAATGGCCCTGCGGGCTATAGCACCTATAAATGGAACACCGGAGCCACTACATCTTCCTTGTCGGCAACTACTGCGGGTACATATTATGTTACGGCAACAACAGGTTGTACGGCCGTCAATGATACCTTCCATCTCACCATACACAAAATGCCGGTAGTGAATTTAGGGAACGATACTTCTTTCTGCGCGGCCTACTCGCTGATACTGACCTCGAAACAACCGAAGGGCTCCAGCTATCTGTGGAACACGGGTACTACCACCGATTCTATCACCACCGCTACAACGGGCACTTATTGGCTCGCTGTCACTGATTCGGGTTGTACCACTACGGATTCAATACATATTCTCTTATCACCGCCGCCTGTAGTAGCGTGGGGTCCTGATTATCTCAACTGTAAAGGGCGGCCAGATACACTGCAATCGTCTATTACATACACAGCCCCATCTTATCTATGGAACGACGCAAGTACCACGCCTACACTCGTAGCTACTACTACCGGCAAATACTGGCTGCAGGTGACCGTGGGAGGCTGCCCTGGCGCAGATACGATCAACGTTACCATACTCTGGGATACACTTAATTTCTTCAATCACGATACATCTATCTGCCGTGGTGCCCTCGTACAAGTGATGGCTACCGGAAATTTAGGCCAGACCTATCAGTGGACGCCTACAGCCGGCATACCTGTTTCTACATCGCTGGCTCCTGTCATACTTCCCGATACCTCAGCCACGTACACGCTCGTTGCGTCTATGACGTTGTGCCCGGATATTACTGAATCATTCCACGTAGATGTGCAGCCGGTGCCTACTGTGTACATAGGTGATAACAGGGCGGTGTGCCAGTTCGATTCATTGCGCATCACTGCAGACGTGAATCCGAAGTGGTACAACAAATACATGTACCGCTGGACGCCTGCCAACTGCTTAGACAACGACAGCACTTCATCTGTAACATATACCGCAGGCCCCGACACTACTGTGCGTGTGGCAGTATATACACCTGCCGGTTGCCTTGCCTACGACTCCATGAATGTGATCGTGCATCCGGGTAACTTCGCGCACCTCGATACCACTTTTAATATCTGCCCGCACGATTCTGTTCAGTTCAGGCCTACCGGCGGCATAGCCTACAACTGGACCCCGAGTCTCTACATGGACGATACTGTAAGCAGCACACCATGGGTGAAGGCGATCACCTCGCAGGAGTATACGATGATCGCCACCAGCTCATTCGGCTGCAGGGACACGCTGACCGTGAATGTGAATGTGCATCCGCTGGGTGTGGTATACTTTGACGAAACAACCGTGACCCTGCATCCCGGCCAATCTTACCAGCTATCACCCAAGACCAACTGTGAGTTTTTCACCTGGTTCCCTGCCATCGGCCTTGATGACGCACATATCTCTAACCCGGTAGCCACGCCTGAAGTAAGCACGGAGTATAAAGTATACGCCAGCAATGCCTGGGGCTGCAAGGTGGTAGACTCTATTGACATACTTGTAGATGCATCTACATTGCTGACACTGCCCAATGCCTTTACACCCGGTAGCGGACCTAACAGTTATTTCACCATCATCAAGCAGGGTATAGCCAAGCTGGAATACTTCCGTATCTACAACCGCTGGGGTAACAAGGTGTTTGAGACCTCAGATATAGATAAGGGCTGGGACGGTACATTCAACGGTACGCCACAACCATTTGATGTTTATATCTATGAAGTGAGTGCCACCACATCTGAGGGCGCTCCGTTTGTGAAGCATGGCAATGTGACACTGATACGATAGAAAAATTTACAATCTTGCTGGTGGACTTGTAAAGCGGGCAATCCTTTAATTAAGGGTTTGGTACGATTATTGCAATACAGAGATTATTGCTTCCTCTCAGCATGAAGCAATGCAATAATAATATCATGATACGGGGTCTGTGATCAGAGAATGAATATCATTTTTCACTTGTTTACCAATACAGATACTCGTGATTAAAAATACATCGTCATGTATTCCGTTTCTGTTTTTATACTGTTTAGTTAGTTGCCTGCATCAGTCTGCCTCAGCTCAGAAATGGTTATGGGGTAGAGGTTCGAGCGGATCCGTAACCGCGGCAGATGCATGGCAGGTTGCAACTGACAAGTTTGGTAATGTTTATGGTGGCGCAATAGTAACGACGTCTTCACCGATTTTTTTCGGTACAAAATTCGCACCGCCTTCAACAGGTGTTACTTACGAATCTGTCTGGGTCAAATATAGCCCTACAGGTACTGTGCTATGGACAGACGGTACAAGATCAGGGTCAACAATGTTGAACAATATTACTACTGACCAATCAGGTAACCTGATACTTTTCGGATCTTTCACCAGTGCTACTATGCAGATAGGTGGCTTTGTTTTGACGAATAAATATAGCGGAGGTGTTATAGCACAATACTATGTGGCAAAAGTGAATCCATCTGGAACAGTTTTATGGGCGATTTGCGACGGGAATATTATTTCCGGGGGCTTCCCCTTTTTCGGCACTACTATTTTGAGTATAGGCGGAGTGGCAACAGATACCGCAGGCAATATTTATATAGCATCTGCTTTCGGAGGAAGTAGTATGACGGTTGGCAGTACAACGCTCACAAATGCAGATCCAAGCGGCAGTACTTATGATATCTTTGTAGCCAAATATACTCCGGCGGGTGTTTTGGTTTGGGCTTCATCAATAGGAGGGAAATCCAGCGACTATGCGTTTGGGATTACTGTCTCATCTACGGGAGATGTCTACGTAGCCGGTGCATTCCTATCCCCGTCCATTACTATTGGCTCGTCGGTTATCACAAATCCATACAAGTATGTTAGCGCTTATATCGCCAAGTTCTCTTCTACGGGTACTCCTGTCTGGGGCGAAGGTGCTGGCGGGGCAAATGGTGCCTTTAGTGCGGGGCTGACGAGCGATAAGACAGGTAATGTTTATATGGCTGGAACCTTCGCCGACAGCTCGATAACCCTGGGGGGTACAACAATATTGCGAACGTACCCAGCGGCTGTACCTCAATCAGCATTGTTCCTTGTGCAATACTCACCGGCAGATGTCGTGACTTTCAGTAAAACCATTGGTTCCCCAACTTCGGGTGTATTGGGTTATACCGTTTCATTGGCCGAATGTGGCCAGGTTTGGGTTGGTGGCAGCTATTCTGAAAGCGCAACCATAGGGTCGGGTGATACACTTGCGATCGGCGGTAGCGCTCCATATTGGAGAGATCCTACATTCATCGCAGGTTATGATCTTTCGGGAAGTGTTCTGGGGTATGCAGGGCTTGGTGGCGGTGGCGATGATCAAATGGGAATAGCTTGTGATCCTTTTGGAAATGTATTTGTCTGTGGTGACTATTTCACTGGTTTCTATGGAGACAAGCTAATTGCTGGCCCCGATACACTCGGCGTTGTTTCAGGCTCAGAAGCATTTTATCTGGCAAAATACGGCAGCATAGCTGACACGACCTATGAGACAATACGGGATACAATTGCCTGCGGAACTTCGAAATTGCATCTCCGGCTTCAGGCGCCGGCGGGTTATCTGTACTATTGGAACAATGGCAACACCACTGATTCAATGATCGTTAGTTCAACGGGGAAGTATTATGTATACTGTAGGACCTGTGGCAACAGTGTGCTTATTGATACCTTCGATGTGACGATAGCAAATCCGGGCACACAATATGAGCACATAGATATAGAAGCATGTTCTTCCGCATCGTCTACTACACTGAATGCGCCACCCGGCTACCTCCGATACTATTGGAATTCCGGACAAACCACTTCATCAATTGCGACAACTCTGACCGGAATACATATTGTCACTTCCGACAATGCCTGTAGTATCCTGGTAGACACATTTCATATTACAGTGAAGCCTACGCCGGTCGTGGACCTCGGCACCGATACTATGCTTTGTATAGGTGATACAATGATAGTTAGCCCGACGGAACCCGGCGGTGTATTGTTCCAATGGAGTACAGGCAGCACAGATTCTTTTATTATGGTCTCCTCGCCCGGAGCATACAGCGTCGTTGTAACAGAAAATGGGTGCAGTGCGTCTTCCATTATATCTATAAAGAACGTTGTGCCGGAGATAAGTCTCGGTAACGATACAACAATATGCCAGGGTGTATTGCTGTTACTCCCTATATCGGCAAGTGAGGGGAGTATTACCTGGTCGAATGGCAATATCGGTCCGACGTTTTCGCCTGACGCTACCGGAACGTATTGGGCTTCAATTGCTAATAAATGTGGTACTGCATCCGACACGGTCCATGTCACTTTCGATCTTTGTGATATCTGGTTTCCTTCGGCCTTTACACCGAACAATGACGGCAAGAATGACATTATCAGAGTTGGCGGATCGCTACAGGACTATAAGGAGTTTACATTCAGGGTTTTCAACCGGTACGGCCAAAATATCTTTTATACTCAGAATATATATGCCGGTTGGGATGGTGTATATAAAGGCACAAAACAAGATATAGGCACCTATTTTTACGAGATATTCTACACGCTTAACGGCACAAGGCATATGATGAAGGGCAACTTTGAACTCTTACGTTAAACATAGTTTATCAACGCAATTTATAGCCCTATTTCTCCTGATTATGGGCTGTTAATAAGTTTGGTACGCTTATTGTATATACATAACTGAAGGGATAACAAACCCCCTTTGAGGAGTTAGTATGACTGTTGTGATGATCGTATTTGCATTTGCCCTGTCTGTGGTAATCAACTACATTGAAACCAAGGTAACCCGTACTGAACAGACGGACACCAATATAGCGGAACCCGTAGAAAGCTACGCGGTAGATGATGCAGAGTAAACTTAGAGAAATTTACTTACCGGACTTAGATGTTTGAGTAGCTGCCTTAGGCTGGCTCTTGCCACCTTCGCTGCCCTGTGGCTTCTGGAAGAACATTACAGAGATAACGCACAGGCCGCCTACAACACCTATCAGTGTCCAGGTACCTTTTTCCATTACGTCGGTAGACTGCTTTACGCCCATTACGGCCGAGCTCATATTCCCGAACGTGCCGGAGAGCCCGCCACCTTTAGGGTTCTGGATAAGGATAAAAAATGACAGGACTACACAAGTCAGCAATATAAGTATCGTAATAATTGGTATCATGATTGTTTTTCCTTTAAAACTTCCTCAATTCTGCGCGCAAAGTAAGCATTTTTTTTAGGATTCCGCAAACTTAATTTACGGTACATCTCTATAGCTTTATCATATTTACCTTGTTTGATATATATATCTGCCAATGATTCACTGGCCAGGCCATCCTCCTTGGTAATAGAGTTTACGGCCATCTCAAATACATTCTCAGGTATCTCTTCATTCTCCTCTTCCATAGCAGCGGCCAGTTTCTCCTTCTGCCACATAGTTTTCAGCGCCTTCTGATCCTTCTTCTCCTCTTTCTGCTTCTCGGTATTATTCTTAAAGTGGAGCAGCCATTCCGAGAAGCTCATCATCACCATCAGCGACTTGTCTTCATCCTCATCGATCTCGGTCACTTCTTTAAATTCATCAATTTCTTCCGGTATCTCCAGCGACACCTTCACGCCCTGCTGCAGGAAGTAGTCTTCGGTATACACAGGATTTATTAATGGTTCTTTTTCGTCTGGTGCTGCGGGCTCCTGTGTCGGGGCCTGCTTTGCAACAACCGGTATCGCTTCTACCTTAGGCGCTTCGGGCTCAGTTGGTTTCGTTATGGCCACTTTCGCCGGCACTAACCTGGTAGGCAGCATTTCCCGCACCATTTCTTTGAGTGGGTGTACTACCTGCGCGGGCCGGGCCACGAAACCCGGATCTTCCTTCAATGCCTCGGCCTGGGTTGGCATCTTCGGCAGATGTATCTGTGGCGTAATCTTCACCTCTGACAGCACGGGTTCAAATGACGTCACTTCAGGGATGACCGTATGGCCCAATATATCAGGTATGCCAGCTACCTCTTCACGAGCTTCAACCCGTGGTTTCGTTTCTGCTGCTACCGGAACAACTGGTGGTGCAACTACCTTAGGCTCTTCTTTCTTCACTTCGGCTATGACTGGTGCTACTACCTTAGGCTCTTCCTTTTTCACGTCGGCTACAACCGGTTGCGCTACTACCTTAGGCTCTTCTTTCTTTACTTCGGTTACTACCTGTGGTGCTACTATTTTCGGTTCTTCTTTTTTCACTTCGGCTACAACTGGTGTTGCAACAACTTTAGGCTCTTCCTTCTTCACCTCGGCAACTATCGGTGGTGCTACTACTTTAGGTTCTTCCTTCTTCACCTCGGCTATCACCGGTGGTGCTACTACCTTCGGTTCTTCCTTCTTCACTTCGGTTACTACTTGCGGTGCCACTACTTTAGGCTCTTCCTTCTTCACCTCGGCTATCACCGGTGGTGCTACTACTTTAGGTTCTTCCTTCTTCACTTCGGCAACAACCGGTGGTGCTACTACTTTAGGTTCTTCTTTCTTCACTTCAGCTACTACCGGTGGTGCTACTACCTTAGGCTCTTCCTTCTTCACTTCGGCTATCACAGGTGGCGCTACTACTTTCGGTTCTTCCTTCTTCACTTCTGCAACTACAGGTGGTGCTACTACTTTCGGTTCTTCTTTCTTCACCTCGGTTACCACCTGCGGCGCTACTACCTTAGGTTCTTCTTTCTTTACTTCGGCTACAACCGGTAGTGCTACTACCTTGGGCTCTTCCTTCTTCACCTCGGCTATTACTGGTGGTGGGGGAGGAGTTGCCTTAGGCGCATCCTTGGGCAATTGTTTTGGCTGGGTAGCGCTGGCTGCCTGCTGCAGGAAACCCGGCACCTTCTGCGCCGGCTTATCTGCATCCGCTACCGGCCTGGCCACATCCACATTCCGCTTATCAGTGATCTTGTCGGCCCAGGGAGCTGCGGCGGGACGCTTGGTGCCCTCCAGGAAGGTACACAGCATCAGCCAGTTGCCCATGTACGGCTGTATCTCAGAGAGCAGTCCAGGGGTAAAATCTGCCGCTTTCTTATACTTCTCTGCCGCCTGTATATACCGTGCCGGAACAAAGTACGGGAACGTCTGGCGGAACAAGGCAACACTATTATGATCTCCGTCCGAGATGTTCTCCGGGCGGTCGAGTAATGACGATATATATTTTATAGACGATTGACTCATGGTTTGCGCTACCAATTTACGAAAGCTTTATTAAAAATATCATCCGATAGCTGATTTCCTATATCTTCAATGAGTGCGGCCTCCACATTCTGCAATATCTGCGACGCATCGAAATCAGAGAAGCGTGTGAACGTCTGCGTGAAATCGGCCTTGTCGTTGAGGCGGTTCTTGAAGGTCACTTTTATACTTATGGTCAGGCGGTTCTTGGTGGCCACCTGCACGCTCTGGGCGCCGGTCACCGTCACATCATAAGCCGTAATGTCGCCCGATATATCATAGTCAGCATCATCCTTATTCACCGGCTTCAGGCCGGTTTGGGAGAGTATGCGACTTTTTATCTTGGTGGTCATGGTGGTAGCGAGGCTGGGCACAACATTACGCGCCTTATTCTCGAACTGGTGGATATTAATATTTTTACCCTCTATGGTGGCCCCTGACAGGCTATATATACCGCAGCCACTCAGCGCCAGCAGTACCGGCAATACACATAAATAAGCCCAAATACGCATAGCCACAAAAATAGGGTAAAAAGGGCAAACAAGGAGAGGAGAAAGCCCCTCCCGACCTCCCCAAAAGGGAGGAGCCTACATACTGCGGATATTGTACAGATTCTTTTTTCAGCGTTCACTTCCTGATAGTTGCTCAGATAGCCATTGATAATCAATGATTTTGTGTGCAATTTTCCGTATCAACAGATGGAAAAGTGTACAAAAAGTGTACAAAAACTGGACAAAAAGTGAACACTTTTTAAAGCCCCAAAAAAATCGGGCAATTTGATAAATTATTCGAATTTATTTTAAACTGCGGGTTTTCTTCCGGTTACTGCGGTAGAAGTTCCGGCGTTTTTGAGCATTTGTACAGATTCTTTTTTCAGCGTTCAATTTCTGATTATTGCTCAGTTTGTCATTGATAATCAATGGCTATGTGAGCAATTTTGGACTTGGGCAACTGGAAAACTGAACAAAAAGTGTACAAAAACTGGACAAAAAGTGAATCCGCCTACGTAAAAGGCTTCGGACGGGCAGGCATTTTCTTTACAGTGTCAAATTTAGAAAATGCACTATGTTTGATTGCTAAATCGGAATGGTTGGGTATAGTGGTAAACATACCAAACTGATGTCTCTGATCCCCCTACTCTAATTCACCGCAAAGATCGGGCGGGGGATTGTGAAAAGGAGTTAATGGAAGATATATTTATTGGAAGCAAGCGATGACACTGTTTAGCTAATGGGTTGCAAACGTGTACCAGTCAGGTAAAAACACAGTCGCCTATGGCGAAGCCAAAGTTGTTTCAATATAGCCATAATGGCAACATAGTCCCATAGCACTGTGGGAATAGTATAGTGAATTAATTTTATAATTATAAATCAGTGTGTCAATGTAACCAAAGAAGTTATGGAACGTTTGACACGTAAAGTAAAGAGAATCATTACGTTCAATTATAAAATGTAAAGTATCGATAGTAGAGTTACCTACATAAAAGATATGTAAAGGATCGTAAGGGAAATTTTCAGCAAAAATCATAGTGTCGTTTATGACAGTAACGGAAAAAGCATAAATAGCATAATACTGCGTATCGAAAAAGATTGGGGCATCTGTATTATAATATATCGTCCCGTGCCAAGTGTGGGATCCGGCCATTTTAGAGGTATATGTAGTAGGATCAACTGTGTTTTTTTTTGCAGCTGCAAAGTAATACTATAGCAAAAGCACAGAGAAGTATGTGTTTCATAGTTTATTAAACAAAAAGCGGCTCTTATCAAGGCGAAACCAAAGTTGTTGCCATGACGCCGCAAGTTGGACAATAATTATCATGGAAACAATATAAGGTATTAAGCTTGTAGTTATAAATTAATGTGTCTGTATAAATGATTCCGTCGCTATACATACCATCAAATATAGAACCTGCAAAGTAAAGAGAATCACTATGTCCTTTATTTAAATAATGCAATGTATTGATGACATACTGGCTTATATTAAAGTATTGTAACGGATCGTAAGGGAAATTTTTATAAACAATCGTACTATTGTTTATAACAGTGATGGAGAAAGTATCTACAACATTGTATAGCGTATCGCCAGAGGGTCGGCCCATTATGTGATAAAATGTTGTGCCGTGCCAAATGTGAGATCCGGCCATTTGGGCAGTAAAGGTAGTAGGGTCATTTGATTTTTCACAGCTTACAAATAAAGCCATAGTTATATATACATATAGTAATAAATTCTTCATGGACTTATGCATTTATTTACAAATAAGCATTAAAAAACGCAATTCAGATTCTTCCATTTGTAATACTATTAACAATATTAGCAAAAATTATGCCATAAATGATCAATAACCAAAAGTTTCGTAAAAATCAATTATGCTATTATTGCAATAATCTTCCTGAAATCTAAACTGACTAATATTTCCATAGTACGGTGAAATAAAAAAAATATTTTCATTGTCAATGAACTGAAGGCTTGATAGCATTGAAGGAGAAGGCTTGACATAAGGTAAGGTGGAATATACGTATGTTACATCATCAATATTGTAATAGTAACATACCTGTGCAATACCAAAGTAAGCTATATTTTTGCCATCCGGGCTCACCGCTATTTGCCCTGATGCATCAGATTGTATCTGTGAAGCAATAGGCTGGTGATTGTAATAATCGGCGGAATAGGATGGACTCATCGTGACCCATCCAGCACCCGTATCTATCATGCAATGAATATGCATTGAACCATCTTTATAACGCCCAACATAGTATATCCTATTGTAGTAGAGAGCAAGGTTGCCAACAATCTGCAGATCCTGGGCTATCAACTGCGCATTTACATTGGCAGCATTGTAATAATAATCTACTAAACTGGCTATGTCGAAGTAATATAACAGACCGTCATTGCCTCTATAAAACAGCCTGGGTATTGTATGATTAGGATCATAAGTAAGCGCCCCAGCAGGCGTCTTCTGTGCACTAACAGCGGCGCCATGGGCTATTGCGGAATAGGTGGGGCTAACGGTATTCCAGGTTCCAGATGATTTCTGAAATCCATGTACCGTGCGCAGCGGTATACCCGCAACCTGGCTGCTTATGTAATAAATGGAATAAGCTGTGGGATATATTAAACTGTCAGCTGCTTTTATTCCCTGGCCTACCATTGAATTTGACACTGTAGTACTACCTTTCATAAAATCAAGATATTCATAAGCCCAAGGACTGTGGATAGTGATTTGATGGATATACCCATCAGTACCAATATACAATAAGACAGAACCACCAGGACTTGCCACTAAGCTATTCGCAGCCTTGCTCTGTGATGCGATAGGCACCCGATTAGGTGGATAAGTCTCGGCTGCATAAGAGACATTGATATAGAACCAAACGTCATCGCTTGCAGAATAGATGCAACCATGAATATAGCCATCGTTAGCTATATAATATATGGCATCGGTACCTACGAAAACAAGATCGGAAGCGACATCAGCATAAAAGGGTGTTACATATTCGTCTGAAAAGTTGTGATATACCCAATTATGTGTTTCGGATTTTAAACCCAGCCAAATATTCTTTATTGTAGTTGTTTCAGAAAACGCAAGATAATATAGCTGACCTGCGTACCCCCGCTCATTAACCACTAACCTGCCAGGCATACAGAAATGACTATTTATGTCAAGACAATGAATTTTGTAAAAAAAGTATATGAGTATATCTTGTCTTACCCAATCAATCTGATGGCTAAACCAACTCGTATTATCATAGCCATACGGGCCAACATCGAATAAAGGGTGTGGATACACAGGTGAAGTCACAGCAAATCCAGACTTCATGCAACCGGCGCGCGTATCAACATAACCATAATCTAACCGAAGAAAAGCCGGGTTATGTGTACAATGCCAGCCCTGCGGATTAAGGCCTCCTTTGCTGTTATTGATCAACCCAATGCCATACTCTATTTTTACAGGAAGTATGCTTGTACCATCCTGTGCCCTTGGAAGAGGCGGGTCAAAACATGTGCTGAGTGGCACAGATTCATTACGGACATAATAAATGCCCAGCGTATGAAAATCGAAAATAAGCTGACGCTCCCAGTCGTCTTTCCTGAAAGGTAGCAGATTTGGGTCATCGTAAAACCATCCATACATAGAATGAATAAGCGAATCAGGCGAATCGCTGCCTGTCTCAAAACTCACATGCGAATCCAGTAATACCAAACCACGCCGGGCATTCACAGCTGCATAATTCCTTATAGCTGTGGTTAGTTGCCATAAATTAGCATTGCCATAGTCATCATGACACGAAGAAAATAAATCATTCAGATGTATAGCCTCGCAGCCGCAATCGATATAGCGGGTACACATATAATAGATAAACATCCTTGCTTCAGGTTTAGTAATATCGAAAACAGGGTTTTTCGGGTAAGAAACCATCATCATTTCAGGGTAAAATTGCGTCGGATGAGAAGCATAATACCGACCAGTAGGGTAGAATAAACCAATAAAATCACTGATGTTTGCTGGCAATGGTATAAAATAGCTGTCATAGTAAACATTTTCAGATATACAAGCTCCCGCAATTATCTCTCGATCATGATTATGAAGAAATTTACAATCAAGGGCAAAGATTGTACAGATTTCTTCAAAGTTCATGCCACCTTCTAACTGTACAGTTTCAAAAGTGAATTTAGCACCTGTATCAACAATCATCTGCAACAAAGCTCCATGATCATAGCTTGTATCAGTTAGTGCTCCATAAGTAAGCGGATTGGTATAATCAAAATAAGCTGGATAATTTGGCCCATCTGGACCGCCCACGTTCATACCTTTGTCGGACAGTCTTGACACTTCGATAGCCCTTTCCAGATACAACTCCATTACCTGCCGGGACATAGTATCTTGAAAATAATAAGGCGATGTATGATCGAAAGGGTCGTACTTCAGGAACACACCGCCGCCCTGAGCAGGCCCACCACCTAATACATATCTGCCGCCGCCACCCGAACCAGTGCCACGTGCGGTGGTGGTGCCGCCACCGGGCATTATTGTTCCGCCACCAGCTAGAACCTCACCACCTGTAGTACGGCCACCAGAGCCAGTACCATGTGTGGTGGAAGTGCCGCCACCGGGCATTATTGTTCCGCCACCAGCTAGAACCTCACCGCCTGTAGTGCGGCCACCAGAGCCAGTAGCTCGTGCCGTGGTGGTAGCGCCGCCACCATCTATTCGGCCACCAGTCATTCCGGCGCCACCACCGCTCAAAGGCTCACCACCGCTCGGGCTGATAAATACCGGAGGCGGAACAACGTCAGGGCCTGATAAAGAGCCGGTAGTGCGTGTGCCTGTTATGGTACTGCCACCGAGTGCTGTGTAAGTTGTGGCGCCTGTTGGATACATAGGCTCGCCAACGTCTGGCCCGGAGAGGAATGGCGATGCCGGTAATACTGTTGCCATAGGTTAGCGGTTGTAGGGTAAAACATTTTGTGGCAGGCGCTGCATAGCAGAGGCTGTTGTTATCGAATTGTTTGAAGATGCAGCGTTTTGACTGGCCGACATTGCAGAATTGTAGGATGGTGCGGGCTGCTGCACTGCGGGAGGCATGCCAGGACGAGACACCGGCGGCATCCAGTTCTGCATATTGCTGTGCGACTGGCGCAGCGGCATATTATCATTGCTCATGGCCTTACCACCGCAGCCGCATTTTTTGTTTTGCGGCGGTGTATAAGGCATATTATTAGCAGGGCAGCGGGCATAAGCAGGTGCGTTGTTGTAGCCCGGCATAGCGCCATCTGTAGCGGAGTTTAAAAGATCGTATTTCATGCTACTTGTGTTTGTGATGAAGTGCGCAATGCGCAAATAAGTTATAGACAAATGAAAATTACCGGTATAGCTTGTATTAAGAAATAGGATAAGTCCAACTGGCACCTTCAACGCTGATACCAAAGCTTTGGCCTATATGTGTGGAGGCGCCTATACTGAAGCCCTGCTCGAGATTATAACACTCATCGAGCACTACCTTGAAAGATGGCTGGAAGCCTGATTGCTCGGTCTGTGGTACGAGCACTTCACGAAGTAAAGACCATGTAGAACCATCGGGGCTGACATAAAATCTGATCATGCCCAAATTTGTACTTTGCAATGCCTTGATGGTAATGGCCGTTATTTTGGCGCCATTGGTGCTGGCGGTAGCAGTGAATATATTGACAATGGCGCCGCTCCCATTTGTGTTTGTATTTGCAACAGATACGGTGCCGTGGCCGCTAATAGCGATCTCCTGCTTGTAATTGCAACAGCTATCGGGCAAGGTAGCGGGGTATGTCCAGTTCAGACCTTCGGCAATGACATTGAACGACTCACCATTTTGCGTGGAGGCGTAGAGATTGGTAGATGGCGCCAGTTTGAGCCCGCCAGCAAGGTTGATCTCGAATGTCTGCAGGATGGGCGCGGGGGTGGGCGTCTGTACAAGTTCAGGAGTATTAGGAATAGGTATTTCTTTGTACAAGATAGCATGAGAAACATCGGGGCCGACGAAGAGTCTCACCATCCCATCCGTGACAGGTTGTGTGGCCTTTATGATGACCGACTTGACCAGCGTTCCTTTTGACTCACCTGTAATGACCGGCATGATGGAGCCGGAGCCAGTGAGGCTGCTATTGGCGGTGGAGATAGCGGCTATGCCGGTGACAGCGGTAAGGAGGGAGTAATCGTTGCAATCGCAATTTTGAGACATGATATCAAAGTTTTTAGGGGTGAGATTATATACTAAAGCTATGCAAATGAATTTAAAAAAAAACAATTTGTAAATGTTATCATATGGTTATTGATTTGTTTTTCTACATGGCGAACAGCGAAATGAAAGTGGAATTCCGCCTACGGGTGTGTTTTTGCTGAACAAAGCTTCGGCGGACGAAGGGTGCCAACGCAAGGGACGGTGATAGCGGTAATGATGCTGGTAACAAAAAGATTGATCACCCCCATTATTCAAAAACTGCCGTTTTTTGAATAATGACCCCTCTTCGGAAAATGAAGAGGGGAATTTCTATTTGTATGATATTTTGGTAAAGAGTAGTTAATGAGTAAAACTATCAACGGTAATGCTTAATTTAGTGCGAAATATAGTGATATGAAAAAAATATTTTTTGTTTTAATGGCGGTTTTTGCGCTCACATCAGCGGGCTATGCGCAAACTGCAGATACTAAGCCTAAGCAGAGAGCCATAAAGCACACGGAAGGCGCCAAAATGGAAAACCATGCTGCAAACACGAACACTACGAAGAACGAAAATGCGGGCAAGATGAAGAAGGATGGCACGCCCGATATGCGCCATAAAGAAAATAAAGCTGCTGCCAAGCCTAAAAAGCTGAAGAAAGACGGCACGCCTGATATGCGCTATAAAGAGAATAAGGAACGATGATAAAATAAATTCCACTATCTTACTTGTTCTATTCCATTTTTATTTCGTTGTAAAAGTCTTTAAATAGCTCACTATTCGCAGATTTTACGCCTCATAAAAAAGAAATATAACTTCGCAATATGGTAGAATTTATTTTATCAACGTTCCTAAGGAAGCGGCGAAGAAGAACTAAGTTATCTAAACAACTGAATGATTATGCGCTCATTGCAAAATGTAGTAGTAGCCTGTGTGGCCTTTTGCCTGCTGCCATCGTGCAAGGAGAAGACGACATGGTCGGAATACACCTCGAAGGATGCGGGGTTCACGGTGTTCATGCCAACTCACCCGGCCAGGACTGACGGTAAGGTGGGTAAGCAGACGATACACTATGTGACGTGGAAGCCAACGACGTTTGCGCTGGACAAGTTCAAACTGTTCCAGGTGAGTTATACAGACTATCCGGGTTTTGTAAATTCTGACTCGGTGCGGCTGAACGCATTGCTGGACAGCTCGATAAATACGCGCAAAAAGGACTTTACGGAACTGGATGTGGACTCGGAACCGATAACGCTGAACGGGTACCCCGGCAGGGCATTTATGTACCAGACCGACCGTGGGAATACAATAACGATAGTAAAAGAGTGCTTAGTGGGCAGCAGGGTATATGACCTGACGGTGATAGCGAAAAAGGATTACCCGACGAACGATGAGATGAACAAGTTCTTCAACTCGTTCCAGGTGCTGCGGTAGGAGAGACTTTATGGCATAATTTTGAGACAGGATAAGCGATGGACTATAAAGATTATTATAAGGTACTGGGCGTAGACAAGAAGGCCTCGCAGGAAGAGATAAAAAAGGTATACCGCAAGCTGGCGGTGAAATATCACCCCGATAAGAACCCCGGCGACAAGAAAGCGGAAGAGCAATTCAAAGAGATCAGCGAGGCATACGATGTGGTGGGCGATGCGGCCAAGCGCAAGAAGTATGACGAGCTGGGCGAGAACTGGCAGCAGCACCAGCAATATGGTGGTAATGCGGGCGGGGGATTCGGTGGACAGCAGCAATATGGCGGTCAGCAGTTCAATGCCGGAGAAGGTGCCTTCTCTGATTTTTTCGAATCATTTTTTGGGAGCGGTGCGTCATTTGGTGGGGGTGGTGCAAGTTTTGGTGGTGGCAGGCAGCGTGGCAGCCGCAAGGCTAAGGGCGAAGACTACCAGGCAGAAACGACGATAACGCTGGATGAAGCATTTCACGGCACAAGCCGCCAACTGAATCTAAGCACACAGAAGCTGAACCTGAAACTGAAGCCGGGCATAGCCGAAGGGCAGGTGCTGCGGATGAAGGAAAAAGGCGGGCCGGGCATGAATGGCGGCCCGGCAGGCGACCTGTTCATAACGATACATGTGCAGAAGCATCCCCTCTATGAGCGGCGCGGCGATGACCTCTACTTTGATCATACGCTGGACGCATTTACTGCGATACTGGGCGGCAAGCTGTCGGTACAGACCATAGACAAGTCGCTGAGCATAAACATACCTGCCGGCACGGACAGTGATAAGACCTTTCGCCTGAAAGGTATGGGCATGCCGCTATACAGCGATGCTAACCAGCGCGGCGACAGCTATGTGCGGGTGCTGATAACAGTGCCGAAAGACCTGGGCGAAGAGGACAGGGCGGCGCTGGCACATATAGCGAAGAAGCATACCGCGCGCGACTAGCTACATCGCCGGAAATCAATTGCCTTTTTTTCGCCGCATTATTAAAGTATTTTTGCGCTAAATAAACAGACCTGATGACGCTTACCGCCCAGATAAGACATGCTGCCCACAATGCTTTAGCACATCTGTACCCGGATGTGACCATAGATATAGCCACGATACTTGTGAACGAGACGAAGCCGGAGTTCACCGGTGACTATACGGTGGTGATATTCCCATTTCTGAAGCTGCTGAAGCAAAAGCCTGATGTAATAGGTAAGCAACTGGGCGACTACTTAGTGGGCAAGACGGACCTGTTCACCGGGTACGAAATAGTGAGCGGCTTTCTGAACCTGACGGTAAAAGAGAGCTATTGGGTTTCCTTTCTACTGAACCACTATACTGATACTCATTACGGTGAAAGAGCGAAGGTTGACAGGCGGGTGATGATAGAATATTCATCGCCGAACACGAACAAGCCGCTGCACTTCGGGCACCTGAGGAATAACTTCCTGGGTGCGGCAACTGCAGAAATACTAAAGGCGGCAGGCAATGAAGTGATCAAGGCCAACCTGATCAATGACCGGGGAATACACATCTGCAAGTCGATGATAGCGTGGATGCGGTATGCCAACGGGGCAACACCGGAGCAAACAGGGATAAAGGGTGACCACCTGGTGGGTGACTACTATGTGAAGTTCAACGATGTATATAAGGAGGAAGTGAAGAAGTTGGTAGCGGCAGGCGCCGATGAGAAGACGGCAGAGAAGGAAGCGCCGATAATGAAGGATGCGCAGGAGTTGCTGCGTAAGTGGGAGGCGGGCGATACGGAAGTGCGCCGCCTGTGGCAGCAGATGAACGGATGGGTATACGCGGGTTTTGATGTGACCTATAAGAAGCTGGGAATATCGTTTGATAAGCAATACTACGAAAGCGATACGTACCTGTTGGGGAAGCAGATAGTGGAGGCGGGACTGAATAAAGGCGTGCTATACAAGAAGGAGGACGGATCGGTGTGGGTGGACCTGAGGGATGAGGGACTGGATGAAAAGCTGCTGCTGCGCGGCGACGGCACATCGGTATACATGACGCAGGACCTGGGGACAGCCAAGCTGAAGTATGATGAGTATAAACTGGACCAGAGCGTATATGTGATAGCCGATGAACAGAACTACCACATGCAGGTGCTGCAACTGATCATGAAAAAACTGGGCGAGCCGTGCGCAGCTGGCATCTACCACTTATCATATGGTATGGTGGAATTGCCGACAGGCAGGATGAAGAGCCGTGAAGGGACAGTAGTGGATGCAGATGATATGGCTGCGGAAATGATAAAGCTGGCACAGGAGCAGACGGAAAGCTCAGGCAAGACGGAAGGGTTTACGCAAGAGGAACTGACGAAGCTGTATGAGATGATAGGGCTGGGTGCGCTTAAGTTTTACCTGCTGCGCGTGGAGCCGAGGAAGAAGATGATCTTTGACCCGAAGGAATCTATAGATCTGCACGGGTATACGGCTACGTTCATACAATATGCACATGCACGTATCTGCTCTATACTGCGGAAGGAAGATGTGCCGGTGACGCCTGATGCCTCGCTGTTTGCGTCTTTTAAACAATCAACAGAGTTGCTGCCACTGGAGCGGAGCATTATACTGGCGCTGGAGCAATACCCAACAATATTAGCGGATGCGGCGGATGAGTTAAATCCATCGGCATTGTGTAACTATTCGTTCCAACTGGCGCAATTGTTCAATACATTCTATGATGCGCACAGCATATCGAAAGCCGAGAGTGAGGAGAAGAAGAGCCTGCGGCTGATGACCATAATACTGACCGCATCGGTACTACGCCACGCAATGAAGCTGATGGGCATCAGCCTGCCAGAGAAGATGTAGCTGGCCTAACGCCCATGATCGGTTATCTGGCCGTCGGCCATTTCTATAATACGGTCTGAGCGTTTGGCAAAGTCTTCGTCGTGGGTAACGGTGATGATAGTTTGCCCGAATTCTTTGGACAATTTCTGAAAGAGGTCGAAAACGATACCTGTATTTTTTGAGTCGAGATTGCCGGTGGGCTCGTCGCCCATGATAATGGCAGGGTCGTTGATGAGGGCCCGCGCAATAGCTACACGCTGCTGCTGGCCGCCTGAGAGTTTGTTGGCAGTTTTAAGGGCCTGCTCTGCGACGCCAAACATTTTTAGTTTTTCATAGGCGCGTTCTTCCAGCTCTTTGTGCGAATACTTGCCGAGGCGCAGGCCGGGTATCATCACGTTTTTGAGGCAACTGAAATCGGGTAGGAGGTAGTGGAACTGGAATACGAAGCCGATAGACTCATTGCGTATAGCGGCCAGCTTGTTCAGGGACTTGCCGGTAGCTATCTCTCCGTTGATGCCTATTTCGCCTTCATAGTCTGTATCCATAGTGGACAGCACATAGAGCAGGGTAGACTTACCGCAGCCCGACTTGCCGACGATAGATACGAACTCACCCTTGGTGACGTCCATGGTTATGTTTTTCAGGATCTGCTGGGTAACAGGATCGTGAAAGTATTTGTTTATGCCGCTGGCATGTAATGCTATGTCTGCCATTATCCGCGAATTATGTTTACCGGGTCAACCTTTGCTGCTTTCCTGGCGGGGAAGTACCCTGCCGCAACGGTGGTCAACACGCCGAAAATTATGGCCTCGATATAGTGAGGTAAGTAGAATGACATGGGGAAGTATTTGAGCGTGCCCATGGGTGTGTTGCTGCCTATGTAGACATGCGATAAGCCGAAGGACATGAGGAACCCGAAAATGATGCCGATAATGCCGCCTGTGAGCCCGATGTAGATGGCCTGCTGCAGGAATATACTGGTAACAGAACCGCCGGAGAAGCCGATGGCTTTGAGGATGGCTATCTCCTTCATCTTCTCATAGATGGTCATGTTGAGGATGTTGTAGATACCGAAGCCGGCGACCAGCAGTATGACCCCTATGACGGAGTTGAGTATGATAGCGCGTATCTTGAATGCGGTCTTCAGTTGTTCATTGGCAGCCACCCAGTCTTCTGCTTTGTAGCCTGTGAGCATTTCCAGTTTGCGGGCAACCACGTCGGCGGCCATATAGTCTTTCAGGTTGATCTTTATGTCAGTTACATAGCTCCTGTCTTTACCCATGATGTTCTGCGCCTGTACAATGTTGGCGTAGGATTTGGTTTCGTCTACCTGCTTGACGCCGCTGGCATAGATACCTATCACGCGCATGATCTGGGTGCTGCCGGAGCCGCCATTGACAGTGATGTTGTCGCCAACATGGAGGCTTAGTTTATCTGCGATACCCTTACCTATGAGCAGCCCGTTGTTTACACGGTCGAGATCGTGTAAGTCACCAGATATCATATTACCCTGTACATCGAACATTTTGTCTTCCTGTACGATGTTCACGCCCGCCACGGTACCGGTGATCTGCACGCTGCCGCTGGTATAAATGACATTTGCTGTCACCTGCGGTGTTACATAGAGCACCCTGGGGTCCCTGTTGATGAGCCGTATAATACCATAGGGGTCTGTGAGCCCCTGGCTCTGGGTCAATTGCTTTGGGTTAGTGAGTATTTTGGTGGAAGAGTCTTTCAGGAAGCTGTTGAGCATGTGGGTGTCGGCAACCTTGTTCTCGCTATACAGGCGAATGTGTGGCGTGCTGTTGAAGGAGGACTTCTCGAAATAATCGTTAGTGCCCTTCATGAGCGACTGCATGAAGATGAACATGGAAATACCGAACATGACCCCCATCGATGCTACAAAGGTTTGCTTCTTGCGCGAGGTAAGGTATGTAATGGCGATCTCGGTATTTACGCTGATCTTCATGTTACTTGAGTTTTGCTATTTTGTCGGTTGGTGATAGTCCACTGAGTACTTCGATCCATTCGTCGGATACGATGCCGGTGGTAATGTTAGTGGTGTCTATCTTTTTATCTTTCCGTACCAGCACTTTGTTTCCCTCGATGAGGTAGACACGTGGTATGAGTATTGTATTTTCTTTTTTGTTGGTAATGATGTTGGCTTGAAGCTGCGTGCCGGAGATAAGACCGGGCATTTCTTTAATGAAGCGTGCTTCGACCTTGTATGATTGAGATGACTCGTTAAAATGCGGATAGACCTTACTTACACGGGCTTCGTAGGTTTTATTTTTTTCAGTGTTCAGTTCCACAAGTACCTGCTGGCCCAGTTGTATTTTACTGATACTGCCTTCATCTATATCCAGGTTGATGACGATAGAATCGGGATTGCCTAACTGGGCTACCTGGTCGCCTTTACGGATAAGGTCGCCCTGTTTTTTGAAGATCTGGTATACCTTGCTCTCACCTATGGCCCGCAGGTTGTAGTACTGGTTGCCAGCTTCAGCATTCTGCAGCAGGGATTGTGTGTTGATGTAGTCCTGCTTTACTTTATCGGCGGTAGCGTTATAGTTTTCGACAACTGCCTTGTAAGAACTGGATGACGATTCATAATTAAGCCTTGCGTTGTCAAGGTCCTGTTTTGATACGGAGTTGGTGGTGTATAAATGTTCGTAGCGCTGGAGGTTAACGGAGTCGGTCAGCATCTTTGCTTTAGCAGCGCTTATCTGGGCCTTGACCTGTAATAACGTAGGTGAACTGTTGTCTGAATTTATTTTTGCGAACTGAACATTTGTCTCCGCGATCTTTACCTGGGTATTCTGCTGGCGGTTGTCGAGCTGAAAGAGCAACTGGCCATCATGTACGAGGTCGTTCTCTGTGACAAAGCTTTTTACAATAAAGCCGTCAGACAGTGAAGTTAGCGTATACGCATCTTTGGGCTCTATGCTGCCCGATGCAAATACCGCTTCGGTAATGGGGCCTGTTTTTGGCGAGACCTCATCATAAGTGGGTTTGCACGCAGTGGCAGATAAAAGCAGAAGCACAGCAAGGAAAATAACTGGTTGTTTCATATTAAAATGATTGTTGGCGGATCTTTACCTGGTAGAGCTGTACGAGCAGATCAGATAAACTGTTTAAGTATTGGTTTTGGTAGTCGATGTAGTCTTTAAAGGCATTCAGGCGGGTCTCTATAGATTCGATACCGGATTCATACCTGTAGGAGATATGCGTGTAGTTGTCGAAGGAGAGGTCCATTACGTTTTTTGATTTACTTAATACCGCGGTTGCCTTTTGATAATTTAACCGTATGTTTTCATCATTTATTTCTGATTGTTTCTGTGCGTTCTCGTATTGCTCTACGCTCTCGTTCCATGCTATCCTGTTCTTCCGGGACTGGAATAGCCTGCCGCCACTCGCGAAGAGTGGGATAGACGCCTGCAAAGACCAATACTGCGAAGGGAACCAGCCAGCCACACCCGATACTCCACTGAAGGGTTCAAATGTGTTATCGAATCGCTGTGTAGCGTAATTGTAGAGGATGTTGATAGTGGGTGCAAAAGCAGCGTTGGCAGAACGGTATTGACTGAGGCTTATTTTCTGCTGAGACAAGGCGAGTAAAACTGAGGGGTCTTCCTGGAACGAGGCAGTGGGTTCCACAGGTAAACTGGCGGTCAATGATGCGTTGATAGTTAAGGAGTCTTTGACAGAGAAACCTAACAATGATTTGAGGCTATTTTGCGCGGTGAGCATCTGGTATCGTGCGGAAACCTGGCCCTGCTGCGCTCTCTCAAAATTGAGCCGGGCAATGTCGACGTTGCCCTGGCTTACCGTACCTTCTTTGAATTTGTTGCTTACGGATTGCGCAACGGAATCGGCGATACTTGCAGTCTGGGTGGCAAGGCGGTAAGCTTCCTGCATGAGCAGGTAGGCATAGAACTGAGTAGCCACCTGCTGGTAAACGCTTTTCTTGTTGTTTGCCAGCGTAGCTTTATTCAACTCTTCTGTTTCCTGAGCGATGCGGGCGTTGTACCAGTTCTGCAGGTTCAGGATATTCATTTGTGCGGCGATACCACCTGCGTATACAAACTGCTCACCGAACTGAAGCGTTTTGTAAGAGCCGGGAGGACCACCGAAAATCTGGCCGGGAATGAGGGTTGTCTGCAGGGCTATGTTATCGGTATAAGAACCGGTGGCGTTAACCTGTGGCAGTAAGGCGCTATAGGACTGGCGTTTGGCGTAGAGCGCCCGCTCTACTTCCTGCTGTGATGTGCGGATAGTGATGTTGTGCACGTCGGCATATTTCCATGCGTCTTCCAGTGAACTGAACACTACCTGTGCATCTGCCGCAAGGCAGATAACCAGTAATATAATTGTAACGGATACTTTCTTCAACATAATATTTTTCGCGCTCTGTTATTAATCGTGTACAGTTAACATCCTTGCCGGGTCCATCATGACGTCATTATCATTGCATTGATCCATTTGGGTATCAGTTTTTTTCGTTCCTGCATCATTTCATTAAATTGCTCCAAAGTCATGCCTGTACGGTTTCTTATCAGCGGGCTGCCCACAAAGGGGAATATAGTAAGGCTGATGGTGTTCATCATTACGTGAATCGGGTTTACAGTGATCTTTTTAGCAGCAGCCATCTCTTTCCATTGGCGGGCTATCACCAATTCTCCCCGGATTGTGTTGCTTACCCCAAGTTTTTCGATCAGCTTTTCCGGGTCGGCATTGATCTCATTGAGTATGAAAATGGGTATGCCGGGGTTTTGTACCAGCATATCTATATAGTGGCTGATAAGCAGGTCAATCTTTTCGGGGAGGGTAGTAGCAGGGTCGTTTACAATGCCCATGAGGGAATGTATAAATAGCTGCAGCTGCTCTACGATAATGATATCGAATAATTTCTCTTTGCTGCGGAAGTAGTAATTGATGAGTGCGAGGTTAAATCCAGACTCTTCTGCAATATCCCTGGTGCGGGTAGCCGCATACCCCTTTCGAGTAAACACCCGCCGGGCAGCTTCTTTTATCTGCTCTTCGGTAGAAGCATTTTTTTCTATTTCGGGTGTTTTTTTCATTTCTTACCGCAAAGGTAAGTTTAAAAATTTGATTTAAACAAGAAAATTAATCACCTGATTAAAATCATTTTTTAATTCATGAAAATGCCTTACGAACGTTGTTCGTTGAAGAGACTTAGGCTAAAAATGAAGCGTAGGTACTTTTTAATGCCTTGCACTATGTTTGTTAATGTAATCAAGGCATTTCTCTGCGTTGGTAACCATAACAGAATCCTTTGTTTCTTTCGCTATGTCCAAGCCCATTTTTGTATATAATGACGCGTCATTATATGATTTTTGCCCGGCATATGCCCAACCTAAAAGTAAGTATATATCGCATGGATATTTTTTTGATCTCTTCTTTTCAAAAATGGTTTTTGCTTTAAGGTAACTTTCGATTGCCTCTTGATAGTTTTTACTGGAGCTAAGTACAATGCCGAGCTTTTCATATGTACACGCCAGATAAAGAGATGAGTCATGGATGCTTTCAAGTATTTCTTTAGCTCTGAGTAGTGTATCCATACTTCTCTTCCGAAAGTGATGCTGAAAAAAAACAGAACCTATGTTAGCAGTCACTCCGCCGAGCATATGCATGTCCCCGAGATTTCTTAAAATATCAGCAGCTTTGTAAAAATTTTCTAAAGCCTTATTGGGGTGCCTGCGATCTGTGAACATGTACACCAGCCCCATGCAATTATATCCTTGCGCGAGTCCCCATTTGTAGTTTGACTGTTGTGAAAGACTGATAATACTTATAGCATACTTCAACTTTTCACCAGGATTCTCCCCTTTAGTAAGACTTTCATATGGGTCGTCTAAATCGTAAAAAAGGGTTTCATATAATCGTACCTTGTCCGTATCATTTTTTGCTTTCTGTATTTCTGCGAGAACTGAATCCACCTGCTGAGTCTGAGCAATAGATGATAGTGAAATGCATAGAAATGCCAAGAAGAATATTTTACGCAATGGAGTCGGTTTACTGCAATTTAGCCATATCTCGACGTTATTTTATGCCTTGAAATATTAACAAAATATGAACACCTCCATTTCGGAAGGCGTTCATATTTTTAAAGTAAGACAATTTATTTATTCCACAAAGAAGGAGAACTTCCTCGGAGTCCAATCAGGTGTATTGTCATTGCTTTTTATAATTCTGCCAGTTAAGGCCGGAAGATCCTGCGACGATCGTAAGCTGGAGGTCTGTAGCAGAAAGAACGCCTATGTGATATGTGGTGGTATCGGAAAGACTGATATAGCTGGAGGACCCTTTTGTACGGATTGTTGTAACGTCTATATTATTACTAGCTAGCGACCAACTGAACCATGTTTGAGTATCTGTTGTTCCGTTTTTTGTGACCAGCAATTCTCCGCTGCCTCCGGAATTGAATACTGTGTAATTGGAAACGCTATCCGGATATGGAGTATTCTCACTTGAGTCAATTACTGAGTTGTGATTGACATCATATCCATAGGAAGATGTCTTCCACTTACCCACAAGCATATCCCCGGCAGATGGGGTGTTTTTACTTTTCTTACAAGCGCCAAATAAAACAGAAAAAATAACCAAGGAAGAAAAAATTATTGTAAATGATTTCATAAGTCTAAAAATTGTTAATGGTGCAAGATAGTTTATTAATTGAACAACTTAGTATTACAAGAGGATATCACGGCATAGCGTTTGCAACCAATAAAACACAAGCGCGAAAGCCACATGGCTCTATACTGTGTTTCTTTCGGGGAGACAGAATTCAAACCTGCACATTACAATTAGATCTCTAGAACTATTCATAAACATCTTTACGATGCCTTACCCTGCGGATATCTATTACTTCAATTCTATCTGCTATTGAATAAACCACCCTATAATCACCGACACGTATACGCCATAGATTTTCCTGTGTACCTTTTAGTTTCTTACAGCCAAATGGACGAGGGTCAGCAGGTAATTGGTCAATTGCAATGCCTACTTTCTTCAAGGTGGCGGAAGGTAACTTCTCCATATCCTTTTCAGCGCTATTGCTGATGATGACCTGGTACATTACAGCTTACCTTTTTTCTTCAATGACTTTTTCACTTCTTCCCAGCTACGCTTCGGTTCGTCTTTGCGTGATTCGGCAATAATTATATCCAGAAAGTCTTCTACGTCTTCCTGGTGCTGCTCGATCGTCTTCAAGTCAATGATTACAGCCGTGCGACGGTTTTTGTCATTAGTAATAAAGTTTACACCTTTCATAAAGCTACTTTGTACAAAAATACAGACTAAATATCAAAAAGCGGAGCAAGTGCTTACGCTCTTTTGCTCCGCTTTCATTTCAGCCGTGATGATCAGGTAACCTTGGAAAATTATTTTTGCGATAAAGTTGCCAATAATGTTACGAGGTAATTAAGAGTCATTGTAAATCCTCCTTGGAAGCCCATTTCAATCATCTTCTCCATACGTTCGAGAGAGTCATTTTTAATAATGATACTCACTTTTGTTATGCCGTCCTGTTCGCTGAAACTCAGATCCCAGTCAGAGCCGGGCAAGTCTGGATTTTCATCCTTGTCGGCAAAAGCGTTGTGCATTTTAAAATTGGTCTTTGGGGTAATGGAAGTATACTCCTGGAGGGACCAATGTTCCTGTCCTTCTGGGCTTACCATAGCATAAAAACGACGTCCGCCAACTTTGAAATCCATGTGCTTTGTTCTGGATGCCCAGGGCTGAGGCGCCCACCATTGATCCAGAATTTCCTGTTTGGTAAAGGCATCCCATACCAGTGGGAGCTCTGCGGCAAATTCCCTGTTTACAAATACCGTTTTAGCTGCTTTGTCTACGGTAAAATCGAATAGCAAATTGTTTTTCATTTTTTTTGTTTTTTAATTGTTGATAATACTTGGTCAAGCTGGTTGAAGCGGGTTTCCCATATCTTTCTGAACTGGGCTATCCATTTGTCAATTTCTTTCATTTGGTCTGTATTTACGTGATAATAAATTTCTCGTCCCTTTGGTTCCTGTTTTACCAGCTCACATTCTGTAAGGATCTGGATATGTTTTGAAACCGCCTGCCTGCTGGTGTTAAATTCTTCTGCCAGCGCATTGGGCGTCATTGCCTGTGCGGCAAGCAGCAGCAAGATTGCCCTTCGGGTCGGGTCAGCTATAGCCTGGAATATGTCTCGCCTTGTGTCCATAATATTTGTGTTATGCAATTATCTGGTTGCAAATATAAGCGCAATTATTTGGTTGCGCAAATTTATTTTTGAAAAGCTCAAAAAAAAGAACGCCTCCGCTTCGGGAAGCGTTGTATCAGTCTGCGTTATTTTAGTGTGGAAATGGACTTGAATAGATTGTCTTTTATATTACCAGCAATAGTTTTAATTAAGGTTTATCATCTTTTACAAATTTCAGTACTTCTAGGTTGTTTACTATGGCGAAATACATACCCGACGGTAACGCTGAAATATCTACCTGCATATTGTTTTTGCTACAAATATTAGTATATATTGTTTGGCCAATAAGGTCAGTAATCGTTAACTGAGTTATTTTGTTGGTACAAGTGATATTAAGTATTTTATTGGCAGGGTTGGGGTAAAGTTTTACTGATCCTGTTGTTGTTAAAGCACTAACCGCAAGTATCGATGTATTTATTTTGCGAATCCTGTCATTGCCAAGGTCACTTATAATAAGATCCCCAGACCTATCTACTGTTATATTACCTGAATTTATGTCCGCCAATGTTGACAATCCTCCATCACCACTAAATCCGGGTGCCCCCGTCCCGGCTACTGTAGTTATAGTTCCTGTTTTATCCACCATGCGGATGCGGTGATTGACATTGTCAGCAATGTAAACATTGCCGCTTGCATCTACAGCAACACCCCGCGGGATATTAATCTCAGCAGATGTACCGGCAATCCCGTCACCGTTGTAACCAGCAGAACCTGTCCCAGCAACGGTTGAAATAATACCTGCTGTATCCACCTTTCGGATGCGATTTCCACCATAGCCATCGCATATATACATGTTGCCAGCAGGGTCAAATGCCAAACTTGCAGGCTCATTCATTTGCGCTGATGTTGCCGGGCCACCATCGCCAAGCCACCCTGAACCACTACTGCCGACAATTGTTGTAATGATGCCAGCATTGTCGACTCTGCGGATACGACCATTATCAGCATCGGCTATATATACATCCCCTGCATTGTTGACATAGACACCTGCTGGCTGGAACAGTTCTGCTGCTGTAGCCGGGCCTCCGTCGCCACTGAACCCACCAATAGTAGGTATAGAACTACCAATACCCGCCACTGTCGTGATAGTTCCTGACAGGTCAACCTTGCGTATTCGCTCGTTACTCATATCGGCAATATATACGTTCCCAATATTATCTACGGCCACACCCATTGGTTCATACAAAGACGCTGCCGTAGCAGGCCCGCCATCACCACCGAAGGCGGCTACTCCACCATTCCCAGCAATCCTTGAAAGTACGCCCGATGGGGTAATTTTATATACAGAATTGTCGCACTCTTGCGAAACATAATAGTTACCCAGGTGATCGACCGCAATGGAACTTCCCCATCCTCCGCAAGATAGCGTATCGTTAGGGCCGAAAACCGTAGTAATTATCTGCGTCTTCGCAAAAAGAGGCAGCAAAATGAGTATGGCTAGGATTTTTTTCATAAGTATTTATTTTATTAAAGTTAACTGTTTTCCTTATTCTGAAAACAAATAATGCCCTGTCTGTTATATTGACGAGTAAATAAACTGAAATATTAGAATAGTAAACAAATATGTATCCAAATTGAACGAATAGCCCAACGTCCTACTCCTTTGAATTTTTAGAAATGCTTTGGAAGGGTTTATAAACAAGAACGCCTCCGTTTCGGAAGGCGCTCAGAGATATAAAGGAGATAAAAATTACTTATTCCACAAAGATGGCGAGCTACCATCGATAGGGTAGTAACCGAAGTCGTTGACCAACTGAGTTGCAGTGTCGATTATTTCGTAAGCCATAGATATGCGGCCAAACTGGCCATAAGTATTATCGGTATAGATGTAACCTTTACCGAACAATACCTTACCCTCATAATTTTGGTTAGGAATATACAGCGTATCGCCATCAACATAGGCGTTGACAGGCGTTTTGAAATAGTTGTAGAAGTTAACGATCACGACATAAGTAGGGTTAACAACACCTGCTATGGCCGGCCCAGCCTCTATAGTGATGGCATATTGAGCAGCCTGGGTGCGGGTACCTTTCTCAAACACAGACCAGTTGCCCTGGAACTTCGTCTGAGATAAAGTTTCGCAATTAGAGCCTTCGTAACCAGAAGTACAAATACAACCTCCGCTATTACATACACCACCGTTGGCACATACTATTGTTTTGCATTTGTCCCTGTTGCAAGAAATATAAGTAATGGAAACAAAAGCGGATACTGTAACAAAAGCGGATATAAGTACTGTTTTTAAACGGGTTCTCATCTGCATCAACATGATTTTATTGAACGTAAAAATAAGCGTTATAAAAAGGCAAACCGCATATTGCAGCGATAAGTTACCTTTTAAAGGGTTAAATATATTTCATTAACTGCACTAAACTAAAGAAAAGAAGAGATATTTTTTTATTTTATTTTTCCAGTTCGGCTTTATAGGCTCTTATGCCTTTATATATAGCCAAGGCTACTTCCTGCTGTCCCTGCTCAGAGTTGAGGTACTTTTCTTCCTCCACATTGGTAATAAAACCGACCTCTACGAGTACACCCGGCATGGCGCTGCCGGCCAGCACTTCGAGGTCCATTTGCTTTACACCCAGATCTGGCCGGCCCTGCTGTGCGAACTGTTCCTGGATCTTGCTGCCCAGAGAGATGCTTTTGCTGAGGAAGGCCTGGGAGTACTGGGCTATGATAATAGCTGTTTGCGGGTCGTTCTCGTTCATGAGGCCCGGCTCGTCGGTAACGTTTTCGCTGTATTCACCTATGGCGTTTTCCTTCTGGTAGTTGCGGCGCAGCCCCAGAACATAAGTTTCCACACCGCTCCGCTTAGTCTCGTGGTGGCGTATGGAACGATAGATGGGTTGCCTTACTGTTTTGTGGTGCCGCTTTACGTTCTTATATCCTTCAAGTATTTTGGTATAGGTGAAGGGTGTAGAGTTGACGTGGATGGCGATGAACAGATCGGCATTTGCCTTGTTGGCGAGCTCGTGCCGGCTTTGCAGTGAGGGGTAATCGTCGGTGGTACGTGTGAAGAGCACCTCTACTTGCCTCATACTGTCCTGGATGATCTTACCGAGCTTGAGGGATACAGCCAATGTAATGTCTTTCTCTTTTGAGAAAGCTCCCTGCGCCCCGATATCCCTTCCTCCGTGTCCGGCGTCTATGACCACTTTGGAAACCTTCTTCCCCTTGGCGGACGATAAGAATGGCAAGGAAGTTAATAATAAGAGCAGTATGAATTTGAATCGCATAATTATGTTTCACAAAAGATTAAGTATATAAACTAAGCCAACGTCGCCCTCAAATAGCTATTTTTGCTTCGTTCATGATCCTGCGCGGTAAATTTATTTCAAAATTTCCATCAATGCGTTGCTTTACATACTGTATGGCAACCATTTTTATATTCTTTATAACAAATGCAGGATATTGTCAATCAGAAAAATCTGGTAATATAAATGCGCTTACGAGCTCAAAAGACAGTGTAAGATCAGACACCGGAGTGGTGGTGAAAGACAGCATTGGAAAAGACAGTGTATCATTAAATGACTCGTTAAAAAACCGAAAACAAGCCAGCATTTCGGATACATCGAAAAGTAGACAAATTGAGGCACAGCTGGGGATAAAAATATCGAAAGACGCTTTGCCGTCTATTGTCAAATCAGAGTCGAAAGACTCTGCGGTGATGGATGTGCAGCACAATCTTTTTTACCTGTATGGAAAAGCCCAGGTAAACTATGAAGACCTGCAACTGAATGCCGGGCAGATAGTCTATGCGCAATCCAGTAACGTAGTATCAGCGGCACCGTACCAGGCTGTGAAGGACACAACGGAGAAGGAAACTTTTTCGCAGGGGAAAGAGAAGTTCACTTACGATTCGCTCCAGTATAATTTCAAGAGCAAGCGAGCCATTGTAAGGAATGTGCATTCGCAATACGGGGAAGGATTTGTGTACAGCGAGCAGGTGAAAAGAAATCCTGACCAGACCATTTATGGAGCGCGAAGCGTGTATACTACGTGTGCGCTGGATACGCCGCACTTCGGGATATATGCAGACCGGATAAAGGTTATACCCGGAAAGGTAATTATATCGGGTGCGGCCAACCTGCGAATAGAAGGCATACCCACGCCCATATTCCTGCCGTTTGGGTTGTTCCCGGTATCCGAGAAACAGAAATCGGGATTTATCCTGCCTACGTATACTATAGAAGAGTCGCGCGGGCTGGGGCTGATAAACGGAGGATACTACGTGTATATAAATGATCATGCAGACTTGCTTACGGAGTCGAATGTATATACGAAGGGAAGCTATGGGGTGACGGGCATTAGCAATTACAGCGACATCTATCATTACAGCGGGACAGTAAACCTTTCTTATGCCTATAATAAAACGGGCGAGGATTTTGAACCGGGCGCCAGCGTGACCAAAGATTTTATGCTGAACTGGCGCCACCAGTCGGATGCGAAGTCGGTACCAGGCCAGAGCTTCAATGCATCTGTGCAGGTGGGTACGTCGTCTTATTATTCCAATAACAGCCCTGACCCCAACCAGATATTGCAGAACCAATACCAATCGAATATCAGTTATTCAAAAAACTGGATGGGCACCCCGTTCGGATTAACGATAAGCGCACTGCACAACCAGAATACAGCTACAAAACAGATCAACGTGACGCTGCCGGATATCAACTTTCATGTGACTCAGATAAATCCTTTTCAGAGCAAGAGTGAAGTAGGTACGCACTGGTATGATAAGATAACCACCAGCTATACAGTAGACGCGCTGAACAGAGCTACTTTTTACGATAGTACGTTCAATAAATTATCTTCAAGTAATTTCCTATGGGGAGTGCACCATTCAGTCCCGGTAAGCGCCTCTTACACAGTATTGAGGTATATAAACATGTCGTTCAGCGCCAACTATAATGAGTACTGGGTGAATGACCATCTGATTCAGCAGTATAGTACTACCGACCGGAAAATAGATAGTGTAGACAATAGTGGTTTTTATACTTCCCGGGAGTTTGATGCCGGCGTCAATTTCTCGACACGTATATATGGTATGAAGTTGTTTAAGAAAGGAAACCTGCGCGGAATACGTCACGTGATGACACCCTCTATCGGGTTTACGTACCATCCTGACTTCGGTGCATCACCGTTCAATTATTATTATAAACAGTATACCGACAGCTTACGCAACTATGTATACAACACGCCTTATGTTAACTCTATAGTGGGCACACCACCTTTGGGTAAATCGGGGAGTGTGAACTATGCCCTGAATAACAACCTGCAGATAAAAGTGAAGTCATCGAAAGACACCGTGACCGGCCTGAAAAATGTGACGCTGATAGACGCATTTGGCGTGTCGGGCAGTTACAATGCTGCCGCAGATTCTTTTAGGTGGAGCAACCTGGCTGTGAACTTCCGAACGAATGTGCTGGACAAGGTGAACATCAGTTCGTCGGCATCGTATAGCCCGTATGCATTCAATTATGATCTGGGCCGACAGGTGCAGCAAACTATGGAGGATGCAGGGCAGGGGTTGGCGAGATTTACATCCGCGAACGTGGCTATAGGTTCCAACTTTCACTCCAAGCCCAGCGGGGGAGCGAATAACCCTACCAATAGCGAAGAGTATGCGCGGGTGATGCGTAATGCGGGTTATAACGATTACGTTGATTTTAATATCCCATGGAGCTTTAACTTCAGCTATTCCCTTACCGATAACAGAAACTATTCTCCTTATTCTAAACGGGACACCTTTGTACTGAGCCAGACGCTGACCTTCCAGGGCGAACTGCAGGTGACCAAGAGATGGAAGCTGAATGTGACCAGCGGTTATAATTTCGATTACAAACAGCTAACGCTGACATCTATAGATGTATACCGTGACCTGCACTGCTGGGCGATGCACCTGCAAACGATACCATTCGGGCCTCGTAAAAGCTTTACATTTACCCTTAATGTAAAATCTGCGATATTACAGGACCTGAAACTGATGAAGCGGCGAGATTACCGCGATTCGCCGAATTAGCAAATACAACTAAATCAAATATCGAACCGTTTTTACTTTTTGCCGCCCAATTGATTAATTTCGCGTTTCTCTGAATCTTAATAATAATAAATCATACTTATGGCGATCGTTGATCTTGTAATGCCCAAAATGGGCGAAAGCATAATGGAGGCTACTGTGCTGAAATGGCATAAGGCGCCCGGCGACCATGTGAAAATGGACGAAACATTGCTGGATATAGCCACAGATAAGGTAGACAGTGAAGTGCCCTCTACAACAGCCGGCGTGATCACTGAACTGCTATACAAGGTAAATGATGTGGTGCCGGTAGGGGCAGTGATAGCAAGGATAGACGCAGGCGGTGCAGCACAGGCCACTGTAGCGGCACCTACGCCGCAACCAGCGCAAAACATACCTGCACCGCCTGTAGCGGCGGCAGTGCAATACCAGGCAGCACCTGCACCTGTAGTGGCTGCCAGCGGAGGCGCACGCTTTTACTCGCCACTGGTGCTGAATATAGCTGGCCAGGAAGGCGTAGGGATGGCAGAACTGGAGACCATACCCGGAACCGGTAATGAAGGAAGGGTAACCAAGAAGGATATACTGAACTATGTGGCCAACCGTGGAGGCGCGGCTGCGGCACCACAGGCTACACAGCCTGTAGCAGCACCGGCACCAGTTGCGGCTGCTCCTGTACCAGCACCTGCCGTGCAGCAGGCTCCGGCTTATGTGCCTGCGCCATCTGTAGCGGCGAGCGGAAATGTAGAGATAATAGAAATGGACCGTATGCGTAAGCTGATAGCCGAGCATATGGTGCGCAGCAAAGCCACCTCGCCACACGTGACCAGCTTTACAGAGGCCGACGTGACCAACATCGTGAAATGGCGGGAAAAGATGAAGGGCCCGTATGAGCAGAAATATGGCGAAAAGATCACCTATACGCCGATATTCTTTGAAGCAATAGTGAACTGCATCCGCAAATACCCGCTGATCAATTGCAGCCTAGACGGGGACAAGATCATACTGAAAAAGGATATAAACATAGGTATGGCCACTGCGCTGCCTAGCGGTAACCTGATAGTGCCTGTAATAAAGAACGCAGACACCAAGAATCTGCTGGGGCTGACCAAGGATGTAAATGCACTGGCCAATGCTGCGCGCAATAACAAGCTAAAAGTAGATGATACGCAGGGCGGTACATTTACTGTGACCAATGTAGGCACTTTCGGGAGCCTGATGGGCACTCCTATCATCAACCAACCGCAGGTAGCTATACTGGCAGTAGGGGTGATAAAGAAGCGTCCGGTGGTAATGGAGACTGCTGATGGTGATGTGATAGCTATACGCCACATGATGTATTTGTCGCTGAGTTATGATCACCGTATAGTGGACGGATCGCTGGGCGCCAGCTTCCTTACAGCGGTAGCTAATGAACTGGAAGCATTTGACCGGAACAGAGACCTTTAATACTGACGCATTTCAGCACATTTTCTTTCCAAAAAAATAAAAAACAGAGCCTGCAATATTTTTGCAGGCTCTGTTCATTTATGCGCTTGCAGCAGACATACGGTGTTCCTGTTTTACGTAGAAAAAACGGATAAAAAAAATGATTTTAAAATCAATTTTTTTTCGGTAAAAAAAATGTACATTACATTGCTGGTTAGACGGTGAGTGAGTAATAATGAGTAGTGCGCCGGATAATAAAAGCCTTGAAGATGCGCTCCTGTAGCAGGTTTCGAAAGACCGGATATTGAATTTCTGAAGAGAAAATAAAAAATAAAACATCAAGGCAACACAGTTGTACAGATTTATCCGGAAATAACTTCGTGCAGCAAAAATATTTCCGAACATGCCAACCCTCAATCTGTAAGTTTTGGTAAACAAACAATAGCGAAACAATTTTTTTTTTCAACAAAATGTTAGCAATTTCGTCCTCCTGCTTTTAAATAGGTGGAAAGAAGAAAAAGAGAATAAAAAAGAGTTGCGGAGTACGGCAGAGGAATAAAAAAAAGAGCAGGAAATGACAATGCGCTGTAAGTGAAAATTGGAATTTGTCATGAAGTAAAAATGGTCACTTGCGTTGCTGATTTTAAAAATTTTGAATAACCTGATGAACGTTGTTTCATAATATGGATAAACATCTTTACAATACTACTAACAATGTTTTAACCGAAGCAGAACAACTATGGGAAAAATGTTTGAATATCATAAAGGACAATGTTAACTGGCGGACATACCAGACATGGTTCGAGCCGGTAAAAGCGGTAGGGCTGAATGACAATGTGCTGACGTTGCAGGTACCCAGCCAGTTTTTTTATGAGTGGCTTGAAGAACATTATGTAGAACTTTTAGGAAAGACCATAAAGAGAGTTTTAGGCAGGGTAGGGCGCCTGGAGTACCGGATCATGATGGAGAATAACTCATCGCAACGGAACCCGGCGTCAATAAATATGCCCGGCAGTACGCATCCGAAACCGCTGAAGGATAATAACTATGTAGACATGCCGCTGAAATGGGATGATCCGCATAATATAAAGACGCCGTATGCCATACCGGGCCTGAAGCGCATGCAGATAGACCCGCAATTGAATGGCAACTACATATTTGAAAACTATGTAGAGGGTGATTGTAACCGTGTAGCACGTTCCGCCGGGATACATGTGGCACAGAAGCCGGGAGCTACCTCTTTTAACCCGCTGGTAATATATGGCGGCGTGGGATGGGGCAAAACGCACCTGGTGCAGGCGATAGGCAATGAGGTGCGCAGACTGCACCCCAATAAGTCTGTACTGTATGTAAGCGCTGAGAAGTTCATTAACCAGTTCATAGATCACTCCAAGAATAATGAAGTAAATGATTTTATCCATTTCTACCAGCTGATAGATGTGCTGATAATGGATGATATTCATTTGTTTGTTTCTGCACTGAAGACGCAGGATGTATTCTTTGCTATATTCAATCACCTGCACCAGAGCGGAAAGCAGATAATACTTACGAGCGATACTGCGCCCCGTGATATGGAAGGTATGCAGGAACGCCTGCTGAGTCGTTTTCGCTGGGGACTTAACGCAGATATACAGGCACCTGACTTTGAAACCCGCAAGGCCATACTACAAGTGAAGATGCGGCAGGAAGGGCTGGAAATACCGGAAGAGGTGGTGCGGTATATAGCCTATAACATACAGAGTAATGTGCGGGAGCTGGAAGGGGCGCTGATAGCACTGTTTGCACAGGCTACACTGAATAAGAAAGAGATAGACATAGACTTGGCTAAGCGGGTGATGAAGAACTTTGTGAAGACGGCTGCCAGGGAAATGACCATAGAGAATATCCAGAAACTGGTATGCGATTACTACCATGTGTCGTATGACCGGCTGCTGACGAAAACACGTAAGCGCGAGGTGGTGCTGGCGCGGCAGATAACGATGTACTTTGCCAAGAAGTTTACGAAGCAATCGCTGAAGACGATAGGGGACCATTTCGGGGGGTTTGACCATACTACGGTGATACACTCTTGCCAGACGGTGGAAAACCTGATGGAAACAGATACAGAGTATAAAGAAAACCTGCTGGAGATACAGCAAAAGGTGCAACTGGCCGCTATATAGCCACGGCGGTACATGGTAACAAGATAAATGTAAGATTTTAGTGCATTTGCACATTTTCAATTTGCACATTTGCGCATTATCATTACCTTTGCAGTCCCTTAAAAAGGAAAAATAACAAGTGAGCGTAGTTTACGCTTAAAGGTGAGGTGGGAGAGTGGCCGAATCCAATAGTTTGCTAAACTGTCGTACGCCTTAAAGTGTACCGCGAGTTCGAATCTCGCCCTCACCGCTTAGAAGTTTTTGAAGTACCGGAAATAGTGAACGGCATGTTCACTTGTTTTAAAAAGGATCGGGGAGTAGCGCAGGCCGGTAGCGCACCTGGTTTGGGACCAGGGGGTCGCAGGTTCGAATCCTGTCTCCCCGACTGATTAAGCTCAATAGATTAATTTCTATTGGGCTTTTTTCATGCGTCAAACGCACGTTCAGTCTTGAAAAAAATACCTAATTTCATCAAAATAAATAGCTATGAGAAAGCTGATATTTGGCATAAACCTGACTATAGATGGCTGCTGCGACCATACCAAAGGGAAAGGTAATGATGAAGTCCATGAATACTTTGCACAGCTAATGCGGGATGCGGACACACTGCTGTATGGCCGTAAAACCTATGAGCTGATGATACCCTTCTGGCCCGATGTTGCAAAAGACCAATCGGGGTCTTCAAAGGCAATAAGCGATTTTGCAGATGCATTTGCTTCCATAGATAATATTGTTGTCTGCTCGCGAACGCTGGACAAGGTGGACGGAAAGAATACAAGCATCATAAGCGGAAACCTGGAGGAAGAAATACTAAAGCTGAAACAGCAACCGGGCGGAAATATTTCCACAGGTGGCGTGGACATTCCCTCGCAGCTTATAGCTCTGGGCCTTGTAGATGAATATCATTTCGTCGTTCAGCCGATAGTGGCCGGAGCGGGAAGACGCTTTTTAGACGACATTAACTTACCGGAAAGCGTGCAATTAATACTTGTGGATTCAAAGGTCTTTGAGTCAGGATATGTTGCGCTAAAGTATTTGAAACAGTGACTTATTGTAGTAGCTCCACGCCACCTGGTTCTGGACCAGGGGTGTCGTCGGCGGAGAAGCTTAGCAGCAATGCCAGGCTTTTTGTTTTTATACGTAGCGCACCTGGTCTGGCCCCAACCGTAGGTCGGGGGGCAGGTTCGAATCATGTTTGGGATCAAGCAGTAATTCACACACTTGCTGCCGCCTACGCTGCTACTGATGGTATAGTTTATCGCCAACGCAGGAGGCAGATACCATTAACAGGGGCAAAACACTTTGTATTGTGGAAGTATGTACCTTTAGAATATAAGATGGCTTATGAAATTTTTTTTAATAGTTCTGGTTTTACTACCCATTTTCACTCAGGCGCAGATCATTACCACAATAGCTGGAACCGGAATAGCTGGTTGTACAGGAGACGGTGGGCCGGCAACTATAGCCACCCTTGATTACCATAATGGAGTTGCTGTGGATGGAGCAGGCAATGTGTACTTAGCGACGCCAGGTTGTGCGAGTATCCGGAAAGTAAGTACTTCTGGTATCATTACTACGATTGCGGGAGGAACGAGTATTGGTTTCGGTGGCGATGGCGGACCTGCCACAGCAGCAAGGTTATTCGAACCATGGAGTTTGGCCTCGGATAGTATCGGGAATATTTATATTGCGGATTATGGCAACAGCCGCATCCGTAAAGTAAATACGGCGGGCATCATCAATACTATTGCCGGTGTTGGAGGCGTATCCGGTTTTTACGGTGATAATGGCCCTGCTACAGCATCTACAGTTATCGACCCTGAAGGGGTAGCTGTTGATGGTATAGGTAATGTGTATATTACTGAAGCAGGCAACCATCGTATCCGGAAAGTAAATTCAGCCGGCATTATCACCACAATTGCCGGAAATGGAACACTTGGCTACACTGGTGATGGTGGGCCGGCAACTGCAGCGCAGATAAGCCTGCCCTTGGGTATATGCCTGGATGGTCCAGGTAATGTTTATTTCACAGATGGAAATAACAATTGTGTACGTAAAATCAGCACTTCCGGCATCATTACTACAATTGCAGGAACGGGAACTGCAGGTTATAGTGGCGATGGAGGCCCTGCCATCCTGGCTAAATTAAATGCTCCCTGGGGAGTATTCGCTGATGCTTCCGAGGGGAATGTATATATTAACGATAATAATCGTCTCCGTAAAATAGATGGCGCGGGAATTATTACCACTATAGCCGGAACAGGAACTGCGGGATTTAGTGGTGACGGAGGCCCTGCAATTGCCGCACAATTTAGTGGAAACAGCGGGTTGGCCCGCGACTGCGGCGGGAATTTTTATATCGGGGATTGGGCTAACAACCGCACACGTAAGATCACCTATGCCCATGCTCCTTACTTTACAGCGGGAAGCCATAGCCTTATGATATGCGAAAATTCAGGAGCCGTTTCCATTAATGCGCTGCTTTCGGTAATGGATGTTGACACCTTGCAAACGCTTGACTGGAGTGTTGTCACCTCTGCTATACATGGGATAGTTGCAGCATCTTATAGTTCATTGACAACCGGTGGCCTTGTTACTCCCACTGGTTTGTTTTATAAACCCGACTCAAATTATATCGGTAATGATTCATTTACTGTTTTGGTGAGCCGTTGCGGATACCTATCGGCAACTGTTACTATTTATGTTGCCGTTAATCCGCGACCGGTGGTAAATGCTATAAATGGCCCGGATAGTGTTTGTGCCAACGTTGGAACAATTACATTGTCCAACTCAACAGCAGGCGGCGTCTGGAGCGCTTCCGGACCGGTCTCCATAGGTGCGTCTACAGGTGTTGTTACCGGCATAACAGCGGGTATGGCTAATATCAGCTATACGGTGACCATTTCGGGATGCAGTACCGTTGTAGGGTTTCCGGTAATGGTCGTTGTTTGTTCGAGCGATGAGACTTCTCCCTACCTCTCCATTGGTGGAGAACTGATTGTTTATCCGAATCCTGCGGGTGATGTATTGAATATTAAGACTTCAAATAAAATAAAGAGTGTTGTAATCATGAACCTTATTGAGCAAATCGTTTATGACCATACTTACGACACTGGAAAAGTATCAGTGAATATATCCAATCTACCTAAGGGCCTGTACCTCGTGAGGATAAATGGTACCGAAGTGAGGAAGTTTGTGAAGGAGTAGTCTGTAAATCTCAGTAATGTGATTTAATTGACTGTTTTCCTCAGATCATGTTCGGGCTATGATCTATTTTTTGTATTAAACGCTCAGTCAAACTCACTTGGAGCGATGCATTCCTTCCAATATTCAACGATCTTTTTTATGGTATTTTCTAAGCCTTGCATGGTGTTGGCTTTAACGAAGAACCCCTGTACTGATAATGCGTAAGCATCTATAACTGATTTCTTCGTTGCGCTTGTTGTGAAGAACAAATAGGGGATACATTTTGTATGTAGCTCTTCGTTTGTAAAAACTTTATTCCTTAATTCAAATCCATTGATTTTCGGCATGTTTATGTCGGAGAGAATCAAAAACGGTTGTACATCTGTCATGTTTATGAAGTCCAGCGCTTTATTGCCATCAGCAAAAAAGCAAATCTTGTTTTTGTAACCGAGTTTCAGGAATATCTCTGCCAGCATATCCTGGTCATCTGCATCATCTTCAATGACAATAATAGGGCCGTTCTTGTTCATGACATATCTTGCAGTTGTTGTGGGGTAAATGTATGTGAATTTCGGTAAACAACTTAATGACGAGGGATTTTAATACGCTGTTAGTATACTGCATAACTACCTTGTGCTTTGGAGGTTGTTTGAAAAGCTACTAAGTTAAATAAAAGCGTACATTTATAATACAAAATCCGCTCTTATGAAGAAAGTACTACTAATTTTTCTTCTTCTTCCTCTTTTTACGAGCGCTCAAATAATTACCACCATTGCAGGGAATGGTACACCGGGTTATAGCGGTGATAGTGGTCCTGCAACCGCAGCTGAAATCTATAATCCGTCAGGCGTTTCTGTTGACGGGGTAGGAAATGTTTATATCGCGGATGTGAATAATAACCGTATAAGAAAAGTTAATTTGGCGGGTATTATTAGTACTATCGCAGGCACTGGCCCGACCGGATATAGCGGAGATGGAGCGGCAGCGACCCTTGCGAAGCTCAATGATCCTATTAATGTAGCTGTTGATCCGGCTGGAAATATTTATATAGCAGACCGTGGAAATAATCTGATCAGAAAGGTTGATCCTGTGGGAATAATATCAACATTTGCCGGAAATACTGTTGGAACTTATTCTGGTGACGGAGGGCCTGCAACGAATGCAGAATTATATAACCCTTGTGGAATAGCTTTTGACCTATCGGGTAATGTGTATATAGCAGATAATGGCAATCATTGCATCCGAAAAGTAGATACCCGTGGTATAATAACTACAATTGCGGGGAAGGGCGGGTCGTCAGGTTTTTCAGGTGACGGAGGGCCGGCAACCGCTGCCCAATTGAACAGCCCGATAGGGTTGGCTATGGATAAAACGGGTAATTTGTATTTTTCCGATGAGTTCAATTTTCGCATCCGGAAAATTGATACGTCAGGGGTTATCAATACAATTGCCGGAACGGGTGTGAACGGATATGGCGGAGATGAGGGAGCAGCAGCAACAGCCACGATCAGTTACACGATATTTATTGCTCTTGATAAAACCGGCAATTTGTATTTGGCGGATAATGGGAGTAACCATCGTGTACGTAAAATAGATACTTCGGGCATTATGCATACCGCTGCAGGTACGGGAATAAGTGGGTATACCGGGGACTGGGGAGCGGCCACTGCAGCCGAATTGACTTATCCTGATGGGGTTGCTGTGAATAAAGCAGGAGATGTATATATCTGCGATGGCGCAGGTGTGGTGCGTAAGATAAACGCTCCTCCCAGGGCTGCATTTATTACTACTACGGACAGCGTATGCCAGGATAGCTGCATCACATTTATTAATACCAGTACCGGCGATATAGACAGCGTCATTTGGGCTATCGCCTCAGATACTATTTCCAAACCGCACAGCGACACAGTCACTGTTTGTTTCCCGTTGACGGGGCTTAGTACTATGAAGCTGTATGTATATGACAGCGGGAAAATAATGGATTCTGCTGTACAGGTAGTGAGTACAAAGCAAATGCCGCACCCTAGGGTTACCGATACTCTTCAATGTGGTTTATTTGTACCCAATATTTATCAAAGTTATAAATGGTATAGCTGGATTGGCGGACTTACTCCCTACCTGTTGGGGGATACTACGAACTACTCACCAAGTACCGGCGGCCTGTTCGCTTATGTTATTGTTGATTCTAATGGCTGTTTTGGCATATCAGATTCTGTTATGAGGTGTCCTGGTGGTGTACCGAACATCAGTAAGTCTAATGATGAAACAAGTGTCTTTCCCAATCCTGCGTCAATTGAGTTGACTATTGAAAAAGATTTACCAATTACCAGTGTAGCTATAAGTAACCTGGTTGGGAAGCTTATGTTTAAGAATGATTACAATTCGAAGAATGTGCAAATAAATGTAGGTAGCTTGCCTGCCGGTATTTACTTTATTAAAATCAACGGCACTGAGGTCAGGCGGTTTGTGAAGGAGTAAATAACTGTCTTTTATGAAGTATGTGATCATTCAATTATTGGCAGGCATAATTGCAGTCAATGCGCTTGCTCAAAATGTTAATCCCAAAACGGGACTGTCCTGGGGATTTCCTGATATAGATTCGCTGAGCAGGGTTTTATATAGTGCAAGATATGTCCCATTTGATGTTACCACCCTTGATGGTAAGAGACTGACCAATGAATCTTGTAAAGGTAAAGTGACGTTCATCAATTTCTGGTTTATGTTTTGTCAGCCATGCAGAGAAGAATTTGGAAAACTGAATGATCTATATGACAGTTTGAAGAATGATACTGCCTATCAGTTTGTAGCAATATCCTTTGACCCTAAAGAAGCGTTGCCCGAGTTTATCAGGAAGGCAGGAATTCATTACCCTGTTGCCACAGTGGGTGATAAAGCAGAAAGCAAACGGCTAAACTATGGTATGGGCTACCCCGGCAGTATTATCATAGATAAGTATGGCAGGATCAGGTTTATTGCCATGAAGGGTATTGCTGAAAAGGAGGGTCCCTATAAAATGACTCTGCCTTCTGTACTTGCCATCATGAAGAAATTACGGTAGGGTTTTTCTTTCGTTAAAGAGAATGTACAGAAAACGGGACCGGAATGCATCCGGTCCCGCGTTAATATGCATTGGTGTATTGAATTACTCTAGCTTGATCACTTTATAAACGCTGATGTTATTGTCGGCATTTACTTTTACAAAGTACATACCAGGAACTGAAGGGGTGAAATTGGCAGTATGGATGCCTTCACTCTGAGATTCATTGTTTACTACAGTGGAAACAAGCTGCCCTAAGGTATTGGTAATGCTTATGGTCACATTGTGTAGTTCGGACAGGTTGTACTGAATGGTAAAGCCACTTTCTGTAGGATTGGGGAAAATGGCCACATTGTCGATACCGGCAGTTGTAGCCTGAACACCGGCAGGGTTGCTCTCCCTATGATAAGTAGTACCGCAGCCACCGCTTACAGAAATATGAGAAAGGGATCCGCCAAGCGTTGTAAAGTCCTGCTTGAAAGCCTGGTAGTAAATGTTTGCAGTAACAGCATCATGAATGATGAGTGTGTTCTCGTCGTTCTTTCCATCTGCTTCTACTGTCCAGTTATGTGAACCTGTGAGCACTAATGGGTCTGAGCAGGTATTTGATGGGTCAACGATCATGTACTTGCTGTGATAAATATATCCACCGGAGTACACTTTAAGATGTGTTGAGCCAAGGCCGGTATTTAAGGTAGTATACGCGGCATAGCTAAGGCTGTACTGGTCTACAATGCCATCAACAGTGACGCCGCCGGTATATTCGCTCACGATCTGGGTAGCATCCGGGTTGTCTGTGAATGTATACATGCCAAAATAAAGGTCGGTATTGGCAGTTTTAATGGTAGACAGGATGTGGTCGTTAACGCTATCTGATGGGCTGAAGTATAGCTCTACATGGGTACCGTCTATTGTAAAGTTGTGACGGCCTGAATTTGACTTGCAGGGTCCCCATAAACTGGCTGACGCGTTGGGTGTGGCCGTAGTGCTGCCCCACATGAGGTTGAACTGTGCTGTGTAAGCATGTGCCAAGGCTGAATCCTGGATGATGACCACATTGTTGAAGTCTGAATTGAATTGTGTTACATTCCAGTCAGGAGAACCTGTCCATACGAGGGCATCTGTTGCATTGTTATCGTTCGCATCGATCAGTACAAATTTATTGTGCATGATGTTGTAGCTTTTGCTGCATGGCGGTATACTACCGGCAACAGGGCTTGACAGTGTGTGTATGCCTGAATTTAAGGCAGATAGTCCACTATTACTGCCTGCCGCGCAGTATATCCAGCGGATGGTAACGCCCCTGGTATAAGCGTTATTAATAGCCGTTGCGATATTTGAAAAACCGGATGTCTGGTTATACTCGTACTGTGCTATATCAATGGTGTGCTTTGCCCTGTTGATATAAGCTATCAATGTATCGGCCAGGCAGTGGTTAAGATATTTTGCACGTACGCCGGTAGAAACAGTAGTATCTACCGGGTTGTTGAAGTAAAACGTGAACTTGGGATTTGCTGTGCCGCCACCTCCACCGCTTCCAGTGACAGTGCCATTAATACCCAGGTTTAGGATCTGGAAAGTACCGGCGGTACTGCTGGCGTTGAATCCGTATACCCTGAATTTTAATGAAGCCGGCGCAGTAACTGTAAAGGAAGTTGTCCATGTGCCAGTGGTAGTAGTGCCGCAGGCTGCATTATTAGGTGATTGGTTAGAGCCCTGGTTGGTCCAGGTTGTACCGCCATCTGTACTGTAAGCATATCGCACAGAAGCTGGTCCTGAGGCAGACCGCCTGAGATCGGCGGTGAAGCCAGTTACGTTGAGCGTATAACCGGTGGCGGGTGTGCAGTCAACCTCGATCGCTGCTTCTGAGCTGCTGTAAGTAGTAGCAGTGCTGTAGCCGGCAGAGGAAAGGCCTGTGCCGCAGGATGAGCCTGGGGTCGTAGCGCCATTCATACGTGCAAGTGCGGTGCCGGAA
>Ga0206949_1020_pt1 | contig 57217 bp, 61 predicted proteins | sample Alteio_BWOrgHeat_40_FD_153240 | JGI IMG/M metagenome (GOLD analysis project Ga0206949, IMG submission 153240) | Enriched cells from forest soil in Barre Woods Harvard Forest LTER site, Petersham, Massachusetts, United States -... | ecosystem: Environmental > Terrestrial > Soil > Temperate forest >...
AAGAGATTATCCGTACCATCCGCCGGGCTGCGAAGGAACCGGCTATCCCCATAACCGTTTTTAAAGTGACCGGCGTTGGAAGATTCGCGCTATTAGAGAAGCTGGACGCCAAAGCACCGCTAACGGGGGCCGAGCAGCAGGAGTGGCAGAAAGTACAGGACAGGGTATTGGCCATTTGTGAAAAAGCGCACGCAACGGGCATTCCCGTAATGATAGACGCTGAAGAAACCTGGATACAGGATACTATTGATCAGCTGGCTTTGGACATGATGCGCCGGTTCAACAAGCAAAAAGCGATCGTTTATAATACTTACCAGCTTTACCGGTGGGATAAACTGCAATCGTTAAAAAACGACCACCAGGCAGCCGCAAAAGAAGATTTTATTTTAGGGGCGAAACTGGTACGCGGGGCCTACATGGAAAAAGAACGCAAACGTGCCCTCGAAATGGGTTACCCCTCTCCCATCCAGCCCGATAAACAATCAGCTGACCGGGACTATGATGCCGCCCTGGATTATTGTACAGACCATATCGATCAAATAGCCTTTGTTGCCGGCACACATAACGAGGATAGCTGCCGCCTGCTGGCCGACCTGCTGGATAAGAAAAACATCGACCATCAAAACCCGCATGTTTATTTTTCGCAATTACTGGGGATGAGCGATAACCTCAGCTTCAACCTTGCCGATGCCCGCTACAATGTGGCCAAATATGTGCCTTACGGCCCCATAAAAGCAGTACTCCCTTACCTCTTCCGCCGGGCACAGGAAAATACCGCCATCGCCGGGCAGATGAGCCGTGAGTTGAGTTTGATCGTGAAAGAAATGAAGAGGAGGTCAAAGGTTAAAGGCGAAAGGTAAAAGGTTTTTCCTTTTTTATTTTTGTTTTATGGCCTGATAAAAGAAAGAAGAATGAATACCGCATCAACCTTTTACCTTTCATCTTTTACCTTTCGCCTTTTACCTTTCGCCTTTCACCTCTTATTCCTGCCTTTCGCCTTTCACCTATTTCCCCGTGCAAAAAGTACCTGTATACTATCCGGGGCGGACATCAAATAGGTTTTTATGCCCAGTTTTTTCGCCGCCTCGATATTTTGAGGGTTATCATCAATAAACAGTGTTTCGGCGGGAATGAGGTCGTTTTCATCCAGTACCCGCTCAAATATGTCCGCATTGGGTTTGCGTTTGCCCATTAGGTGCGAGTAATAAGCTTTTTCGAACAAGTGGTCGTTACCCCGCTCAAAACCAAAGTCGGTTTTCAGGTAATCCATAATAAAATCGTAGTGGATGGGGTTTATATTGCTGAGCAGGAAAGTGCGGTATTGGGTTTTTAAATCCAGCAATAGTTCATGGTTGCCTTCAGCTACGCCCACCAGCAGGCTGTTCCAGGCGTAGTCGATCTGTGCGTCGGTTAATCCGGGTTGATTTAAAACATCCCGGATATAGGCCCTGAATTGCTCCGAAGTGACATCACCGCTTTCAAATTCGGTAAAAATTTTATCTTGACGTTGGTGGCTGTAAAAGGCGTCGGGATCGGCAATGCCCAGGCTGGCCCAGGCCTCGCGGCTCCGGTTAAAATCAAGCGAAAAAATAACATTGCCGTAATCGAATATGATGTTCTTGATGTTTTGCATAAAGTGCTTTAACTTGTGGCAAATATGCTGAAATCATGGAAAATAATGAACAGTTGAATATCAAACCCATTACTCTCCTCTCCGGACCGCCCGGAGCGGGTAAAACAACTATTGCCAAAGAATTAGTAGCAATTTCGCCCGGTCTCGTGGCCTGCATCGAAGGCGATAAATTCTGGTCTTTTTTTGCAAAAGGTTTTTACCTGGTAGAAACAGGCATAAATTTCAGAACGCTGATGACCTCTGCAATTGCCGCATCGCTCTCTTACGCGCGTGCCGGTTACCAGGTGATTATTGATTTCTCGGTGCCGCCCTGGTTTTTGCCAACGGCATACAAAATAGTTGGCAGCCGTGGCATGGTACTCAATTATGTAGTAGTACGGCCCGATAAAAAAATATGCGCCGACCGGGCAGCCAACCGCAAAGAAGGCGCCGTGCCCGATTATAGCATTTACAACAAAATGTACGACTCGTTTAATGAGGCCGCGATCTTTACCATATACCACAATGAATGCAGCGCCGCAGAAATGGCTGAAAAAATACGGGAAGGCCTTGATGAAGGAATGTTTAGGGTAACTGAGCAAAATTTGCCAAAACCTAAAAATTCAGTTTCGCAATAATTATAAAATTTCTACATTTGCAGCCTCGTTAGTCTCAAGTCGAAAGTGTTAAGTCGTAAGAAAAGAAAATACCTTATCAGGCTTAGGACTTAAGACTAAAGACTTTCGACTTAAAAAAGCGCCTATAGCTCAGTCGGTTAGAGTAGAAGACTCATAATCTTTTGGTCCCTGGTTCGAGCCCAGGTGGGCGCACCGAGCATGGTAAAACCCTGATTCTAAGTTAGAATTGGGGTTTTGCATTATACATCGCAAAGTCGCTTCGCATATCCTGCGAGGACTGAAATATTTACAGCCTGAAACCATAGTGCTCAAGCATATCGCTATAGGCGTCCCTAAACAGGCTCATGGTCGCTTCAGCCAATTCACCGCACAACTCAAACCGGATTATTTCCATGGGAACCTTATACTTAACGGAAATCGGCCTGATTAGCTTTAAATGCGACAGCAGAGCTGCTTCATCGGTATAAGCCTCCGTAATCAGAAATTCCCCTATATCTGCATCATTGAAATAGCAGTCATAGCTTAATACCTGCGTGGATCCTTCTTTAGCCACAATTGTTTTAAGTTCACGGGTCATTTGTATGAATCGGGGACGATCAATTGGATCAATCTTTACCTTAGCAGTAAGCCGTAAAACCTTGTTGGCTTCCATAACACATAAATATTGGAGGGATAAGCGAATAATATTCGCTTATCCCTTTTTGTTTACACCGTTACGATAATCTTGCCCACTGCATTTTTTGTCTCGATGAGCGAATGGGCTTTGGCCATTTCTTCCAAAGGAAACGTTTGGGAAACATGGGTTTTAACAATCCCTTTAGCTAACAACTCTGCAATAGCAGCCAGATCTTCTTCGCTCTTATGTACCAGGACACGGTAGCCGGTTACATTTTTTGATTTAAGCTGTTCTGATATTTCATGATCGAAATCCACAATCAGGCTAAGCAATGTGCCACCCGGCTTTATTGCCCTTAGCGACCGCCTGATATGATGCACATCATCGCTCCAAACTGCATCATGTACTATGTCGGCATCTGTTACCAGTTCTTCAAAAGCCTGGGTGTGGTAATCAATAAATTCGTCCGCACCAAGCCCCAGTACAAAATCTCTGTTCTCTCCTGAAGTTACAGCGATCACATAAGCACCGAAATGTTTAGCAAACTGAACCGCATAATGGCCTACGCCGCCTGATGCACCGGTTATTACTTTATCTCCCTTTTTTATTTTCCCGCCGGTTACAATTGACTGCCAGGCGGTCAACGCAGCTATTCCAACGCCTGCGGCTTCCTCGAAGGAAATGTTACCTGGCTTTAGCGCCAGATCGTTTTCTGGTGCCGCTACATATTCTGCGTAACCATTGGCCTTGCCTACAAATTTAACCATGCCAAATACTTCATCTCCTATTTTGAACTTAGTAACCGCCGGGCCGGCTTCGGTTACAATGCCTGCGATGTCCCAGCCCAAGATGATGTGTTTTTCATCACCCTTTAGCTGTAGTACATAATTGAGGGAATCCTGGTTACGCCGGGCAAAAGCATCGACGGGGTTGACGCTGATTGCTTTTACTTTTATTAAAACTTCATCATCCTTTATTGACGGAACGGCTATTTCGGCCAGTTGCAGATTTTCCGGGCCGCCCACGGCCTTTAATATGATTGCTTTCATTTTCTATATTTAATTTTTGTTCAAAATTAGATTGCAGGTATCTTTGCATCAAGTATGCACTTTTTGGAATGCTACATACTAAAAGTATACTATACAGATTATCAAATGGTTAGTATTTAATTATGACAATTCATAAACCGACTCCCGAATGTTGTGTTGACTTCGCCTTCCAGCGTATCGGCGGAAAGTACAAAGGACGTATCATTTACAGCATTCATATTCACGGCATCCTGCGTTATGGCCAGTTGAAAAAAGCCATCAGCGGTATTACCCCAAAAATGCTGACCCAGACATTGAGAGAACTGGAGAATGACAAACTGATCAGCCGTAAAGTTTATGTAGAAGTACCGCCAAAGGTGGAATATACCTTAACGGAGTCGGGCCGGAGACTGGTTCCTTTTATCGAGTATTTAAAGGAATGGGTGGAAGACCTGGTAGCCAGCGATCCAGGTCATGAGTTGCATGAGCAGCATGAGTTGTACGGGCGCTAAATGTATTGCCATAAGCCGCCGGGCCTTGTACTATTTTCAATCCCTAATATATTTTGCGAATTAATATTTTTGTCTGCACTGGTAAAAAGGCAGCTAAGTACGATGCCGATTTTAAATCTTGAAAAACTCAGACATTTTTATTTAATAAACTGATTGCTAATGAGGATAATAATATTAAATCGTTCATAAAGTGGTTCGAGAAGCACCCGGGTGAGTGCACATGGTTTGACTTTTATTGCAAAGCCCGAACCGGCTGGGAAATATTTTTCTCCGCCTTTTTTTTATCGGGAACTTCACATACCCTTATTATTCATCCTGCTGCTTATTCAAATAAAAATACGCAAAACCTTTGCTTTTTTTCGACCTGAACAAAGCAGCAAATAACTTGGCGGGTATCTGAAGATCATTATCTTTTGAGCTAAGAGGCGTTGAACCGGACTACCCCATAACTCCTAAAATTGATGATATTTTAAAAGGCGCCGACACAGAATTAAATTTCGCACTTAGCCTAATTCAGTCAAAAAAATGAAAGCAATGCGGCCTGTACTAAAGCTGGGCGTGTGAAGAAATAAAGATTTACAATTGGTGGAGATGCTGCTCATTAAGGTTCATTAAAATCTTTTAGCAAATTAGCCAGAAGCCGATATCGTCTAAAAAATGGTGCGAAAGTTGCACATTTAGGCGCACAAAGCGAATAACCACGGTTGTTCGCTCAGGACAGACGCATTAAAATAGTTTTAAACTTATCAGCGGTGAACGCCAGGAACGGTATGGTTTAAAGAATAGTTTTTTAACCGCTAAGTTCACTAAGGCCACTATAAACATCGACTACTTTGCGAAATCTTTGTGCACTTGGTGTACCTTGTGGTAAAAACTATTGATTATAACTGAAATATTAGATAATGTTGTTAAAAATAATTTTAATGAGTTTGCCCTGGTTGTTCGCTTTTTTTTGTGCGACAACCTTTTAAAAAAGTGTGGGGTAAAAAGATTGCAGCCCAAGGTTTTTCATGGTTTGCGCGGCGAAGGCCTAGTGCGGCAAAGAATACGCCAATGGGCGGATGACAGTGGTTTTGGTTGCTTTGTGTCAAGACAATTTGCGATAGCAATCATTCGCGCCTTAAAAAACAAACACCCCGTGAATAACTAACAGTCCCTCCCGCGGTAACTGAGCGGGCTGCTGTAAGCGTTTAAGACAAATGATTTGATTGAACGTTTTACGCGCGTTCGCAGGTCACCCTACTGAAACAGACATGATTATTTCAAAAAATGCTCCCGCTTCCCCATTTCCTCTCCCGCCTTTCGGTACTCCTCCCCTGCCCGTAGTTCAATGCGCCTTATCTTACCGCTGATGGTTTTTGGCAATTCATCCACAAATTCAATAATACGCGGAACCTTATACGCCGCAAGTTTGCTTTTGCAATAAGCAAAAATCCTGTGGCAAAGCTCCTCATTTTCCAATGCCTCGGGCGTCAATACCACGAAGGCTTTTACATCCTGCCCCTTTATCGGGTGCGGACTCCCAACTACCGCCGATTCCAGCACCTCATCCAATTCCAGCAAAACGCTTTCCACCTCAAAAGGCCCAATGCGGTAACCCGAAGATTTTATAACATCGTCGTCACGCCCCACAAACCAAAAGTACCCGTCCTCATCCTTGTACGCTTTATCGCCCGTGTAATAAAGTCCGTGTTTAAAAGCCTCCGCCACCCTTTCCTCATCCCCTATGTACGATTTAAAAATACCGTTGAAAGCCCCCGGGTGCATGCGGACGGCAATCTGACCGGTTTCATGCAGGGGAAGCTCGTTTCCGTCACCATCCGCAATCAGCATGTCATAACAAAAAGCCGGTTTCCCCATCGATCCAAACCTGATCCTGCTGGCCGGCAGGTTTAAGATCATACAGGTGCTTTCCGTTTGCCCGTAACCGTCCCTTATGGTTAGGCCCGTGCCCGATGCCCAAACTTTTATGATCTCGGCATTGAGCGGTTCACCTGCCGCAACACATTCCTTTAGCGAAAAATGGTACTGGTGCAAATCTTCCTGTATCAATGATCGCAGCGCGGTAGGCGGCGCGCACAACGTGGTTACCTGGTAATCCTGTATTACGCGCAATTGTTCCGCGGCTATAAACCTGCCTTTGGGTTGGTATACAAATATCGTGGCGCCCATATTAAGCGGGGCGAACACGCTGCTCCAGGCAAACTTTGCCCAGCCCGGCTGCGCAATATTATAATGCTTGTCGCCTGGCTTCAACCCGATCCATGCTGCGGTAGTTAAATGCCCCAGCGGGTAACTCATATGTGTATGCACAGCCACCTTGGGCATACCCGTGGTGCCCGAGGTAAAAAACCAAAACAGGTCATCATCCTTGGCCGTATACGCGGCCGCCGCATCCGGCGCCTCACTTTCAATCAAATCAAACGACGACCAGCCCGCATGCCGGCCATCCAGCAGCAACTTTACCCCGATATCCCCTTCGTATTGCTGCAGGGCCTGCTCCATTTTAGCCAAATTTTCCCGGTCGGTGATGATCACATTCGGGCGCGCTTTCTCAAACCGGTACACAATATCGCTGGCGCTTAATATGCCGGCCGCCGGTATCAGTATAAACCCGCCTTTAATACCCGCCAAATAGGTTATCCATAAACCCTCGTGCAGGCCGCACATAATAAACACACTATCGCCCTGCCGCACGTTTTGCCTGCGCAACAGGTTCAGCAAGCGGTTGCATTTTGTAAGACCCTGGCCGTAGGTAAGCGTGCTCATTTGCCCTTCAGCCGTAACCATTTCGAGCATATCGCGCCCGGCATTCCGGTTTACAACTATGGGTTCAAACACATCCCTTACCCAGTTAAATTTTTCGGGCACGGCCAAATTAAATGCGGCAAGTTTGTCGAATTCCCTTTGCTCAATAATGCGCATTAATTCAGTTAGCTTATCAGTAAAATCGGCAGGCATTGCAATTGGTTTTATAAGCAAAGCTATTAATTTATTGATGCAATATTTGTGTAGTGGCTTTGGTTGTTTGAAGCGGCATTACTGCCGACTGAAAACTGCCGACTGAAAACTTAAAGTAAGGGTATGCCCTTGTAGGTCTGGCTATCCGTCGGCGTGTAATTGGCTTAGTTTTTGAACACCCCACCACGGTAAAAGACAATCCTATGAAAACTTCACCATCGTTAAAAAAAGTTTACATAATTCCCGGCAGGGGTGGTCATGCGGATAGCTTTTGGTACCCATGGCTGATCAAATCTTTAGAAAAAGCTGACTTTACGGTAACCTTTATGAAAATGCCAAATCCTGACGAGCCAAAAAAGGCAGATTGGATGTCGGCTTTGATGCCGCTGATCCCCGAAATGGACACAAATACCTGTCTTATCGGGCACAGCGTTGGTTGCCAGGCGGCGCTCAGATTCCTGAGCAATTTGCCCTCCGGAAGTAAAATAAGCGGAGTAGTATTAGTAGCCGGCTGGGTAAGCGTCCCCAATTGGCAGGGAAGATCTGAAAAAGAAAAAGCGGTGCTGACCGACTGGATGAATCCACCGATCGATTTTAGCAATGTGACGGGCAGAGCGGATAAATTTACCGCCATATTTTCAGACGACGATCAGTTTGTGCCCAGGGAAAACTGGGCAGCCTGTGAGCAGTATTTAAACGCCGGCGTCATCATCAAGCATAATTTTGGTCATTTCGAATTTGAAGGTTTGCTGCAATTGCCGGAGGTTGTTGACGCAATAATTAGTATGTCAAAATAAACAAGCGGAGCATGGCGGCTACTCGTGCGCGGTGTATAGGTGCTGCAGCGCTTTTGGCCCGCGCCGACCTTGAGCCTGAATGTGGGAGTCTTGAAACGTACCCACTAATCTTCTGCTTCTAATGCAATTTTATTCTGCAGGTTCTATCCGGGCCACAAATCCGCCGTCTTTTTCCATATGAATATGAATGGCATCTCCCCCTTTTAACGGCTACTGGATATAAATGGGCATCTTATAAAAGATAAAGGCCGGGCTTATGAACGGGTATAAATACTAAAATGGCTATTTTTTCTTCAATGTTTCAGTAATGGCTGCCTTTGCCAGTGGTTCCATTACTTTGTAACCAGCCAGGTTGGGGTGTACTAAACCGTCTTGTGCCAGTTCAACTTTCAACCCTTTTTTGTCGTTTACCATGGCCGACCAGTAGTCGATGTAAGTGAAATGATTTTTGGCGGCGTAAGCTTTAAGCATATCATTGAGCGCTGCGATCTTTTCGGCTGGCGCTAAACCTCTATGCCATGAAAAGTCTGTTGCGGGTAATACAGAACCGATAATTGGTTTTATCCCGTTTATCTTAGCCAGCTCGCACATGGAAACGATGTTGCCGAATATATTTTCAGGAGCGATATAACCCCGGTTTTGGGCAAAGTCGTTAGTACCTGCTTCGATAACTACGGCCAAAGGTTTCAGGTTGATGACGTCCTCACGAAAACGAACAAGCATTTGTGCTGATACCTGGCCACCTATACCGCGGCTGATGTACCCGTTATCCTTAAAAAACCGGGGATCAATATTGCCCCAATTTTCGGTTATGGAGTTACCCAAAAATATCACGCGTTTTTCGCCCGGGGCCGGAGGTGAAAGTTTGGCGTTCGCATCGCTGTATTTGCTTAGCCAGGCCCAGTCGTTATGCACCAGGTCGTCATAATATTTTTGTAAGTTGGCCCAGCCTTCGGCAGATTTTTGCGCCTCCGTTTTTTCATTGCTCAGCGGTTTTAACAAGCCCAGGTCATTCATCCAATCACCAAAACGGTCAATCCAGCTATCCGTTGGGATGTTTTGCTTATTCATTCCAAAGCCATGGCCACCTTTTGCATAGATATGCAGTTCGGCACTGCGTTTGGCTTTAAGCCACGCATTGTAAAGGTTGGTGCTTTGCTGTTCGTTGGCATTTAACAGGTCATCTGATGCTGCTGCAACAAACAATGGCGGGGCATCAGCAGGCGCAGGCTTTAATAACCCTTTTGAAATGTATGGATAGATGGCGCCAATAAAGTCCGGGCGGTTTTCGGCAGTCGCATTGATAGTGCTTAACACGGCCACGGTTCCACCTGCCGAGAAGCCAAGGATACCTACCTGGTTGGGCACAATTTTATAGTCAGCCGCGTGGCTGCGTACATAGCCTATCGCGGCCTGTCCATCGGCAACCGCTAAGGGAATAACATCCAGTTTGTCCATTTCAAAGCCTTTTTGGGCGGCTTTGTCGCTAAATTCCTTTAAAGGGTCGGTGCCAGTGGTGTGTTCCAAACGATATTTTAATACAAACACGGTGACACCTTTTTTATTTAACCAGGCTGCCGCGTCGGCGCCTTCTTTCTCAACTGATAATAGATGAAAACCGCCGCCGGGGCAAATAACCACCGCGGTACCGGTTCCCTGCACAGCGGTGTCGGCAGGGTAAACGGTCAGCGTAGGGTGACTAACGTTGTAAACGACCTTGGTTTTCAAGGCGTTGTCATCGTTTTCGGCTTCGGTCCAGGTCCATTTTTCAGAGCCTGGGGCCGCGCCGTAATAAAGCTGTATTACTTTTTGTTGTGCCTTTACAGTTATCGCACTTAATAGAAGGGCGGCTAACGCTAATCTTTTCATGTTTGTTTTATGGTGTTTTCTTATTTTTTGTTTAATGATTTTGTTATCTCCCGGTGCACCTACCTGCCTGGCGCTGACTAAACCACCTCCAATAACAGGCACGAAAGCATAAGCGCCTACACAGCACCGAAAAGATGAAAATGACCCCATAGCTGAATTAATTTATCTAATACGGTTTAAAATAAATCGATTTAGCAATCAAAAGTAGTATTTATTCAGCAAGTATTTAAGGATTATTTTTCTGAATCGATTTATAAAATTAACCTTAGCTAAGCACTTCAAAAACCATAAATCAGATCATCATGAAAATACTTTACTAAACAAAGCGCGGCCGTAGGCAGTGAGGCAAAAAAGGTGTTAAGTAAAATAACTTTAGCCCGGAATGGGAACTGATGAGCTGGCTGGGCGCCGTAAGTCCCTTTATAGATGCCCAAAAGCAATTCTACAAAGATTATTACCTGCCTTACCGGGAAAGTAAGCGCTTAAAAATAAGTCAACAGGCTTAGCGTTTCAGGAATCAATGGCGCAGCTGCTCACGCACTTTTGCGAGCAACTCGTTCAAATCAAATGGTTTGCTTATATAGGCATCGGCACGGCAGTCCGCCATGATGTCCTCAACGTGAAGGGCGGTGGACATAATGATCATGGGAATATGGCTCATCTGCCAGATTTGCTTGATTCGCAGGCAAAACCGGTGCCCCGGCCCGCCTGGAATCCATTCATCGATCAGTGCCAGGTCCGGCGTTGACGGCGCCATTGCATCCAGGTCCTCAGGCGTTGTTAACTGCACCACCATCATTCCTTCATCTTCCAGGATATAGGTAATCAGGTCACGCACAGCCGGGTCGTTCTCTATGAGTAAAACTTTTTCAGACATTACTTATTAATTAGGGAGCATAAAGATAAATATTTTGATTAAAATAATTTATCTGTAGTTAATATTTCCCTTGCGCTCGCAAACATTTCCGCTGTCGCAAGCCCCGACGGTCGCGTAGTATGCTTTTCGCTAAAATAAGTTCACAGCCTTTTCAAGTATTGTATTTTCATCAAACTTCTTTTTTTCAGCCTTGCCACGTTCTGAAAAGCTAAAGCACAAACGGAGTTTGCGCCTTAGCAATCATAATTCTCTTTTGGATTACTTTTCCATAAAAAAATCCAACAGGCCTTTTTGTACCTGGCCAGTTTGTTCCTGGACATTCCAATGTCCCGAACCTGTAATTGTACATACTTTTACATTGGAAGCAACCAAACGGACATGTGCCCCCAAAAAGGGCGCAAAATGGTCTGATCCCATTGCCAATACAGGCATCGCCAACTTATTTTTACGAAATTCCTGATTGTCTTTAATGTCTTGCTCAAATACAAACCAAAGAAACGACGCTCTCGTTGCACCTTTTACCGAATACGCCCGGGTAAATTCAGCTTTTTCCTGGGGGGTAAATGAGTTCTGCACAAAACTTACCGCCGGGAAGAAATCTTCTAAAATGAAATTCATTCTTCCCTCCACAGCTTCTGCTGAATGCGGCTGACTAAAAAACCCGAACCACCAGGCCTGGGCTTTAACCTGGCTCCAAACCGGTTCGACGCCGGGTATCAGGGCATCCAGTAAAGCGAGCTTATTAACCTCATCAGGAAATTGCGCTGCATAAGCCCAGGCAACCATCATACCGATATCGTGTCCGGCTATATCAATTTTGTTATAACCAAGCTTTTTTACAAGTTCGTGCAGGTCGATAGCTATATTTTTTTTGTCATAACCACCTTGTGGTTTACCAGACTCTCCAACACCACGCAAATCCGGAGCAATTACAGTGAAATGCTTTGAAAGTTCCGGAAGTAATCTATTCCACATATACCAATTTTGAGGAAATCCATCTACCAGCATAAGTGGTGCTCCATGCCCGCCGATCACGTAATGTATTTTTACACCATTTACGATTGCATATTGGCTGGAAAATCCTTTCGGCGGTAACGCCGGTTTTGCAACGTTAGTTGTTGCAGCGTGGTCAATAACGTTTCTTGAAAATGAAGTGTAAGCGCTGAAAGTAAATGCAATGAGCATTACTGTAATTTTGAGAATGCTATTTGTTGTTTTCATTATTGGTGATTTTAAATGAGTTCTATTGAGTTATTAGCATAACCCATCCACAGCTCACGGTAGAATTATCCGTCTTTAAGACCGTCTTCCCGAGATGTTTGCCATAGTTAGTCGGAACGTTTATTCCGTAAAGCTGCGATATAAATATTTCGCGCCTTAATATGCTTGTTGGTTCATGTCACCTGGAGATCGTCATTTTGAGACAGGCATTTTTATGATTATTTTTGAAACTCCGGTTTTAACTCCGCATTCATAGCTTTTCTGAATTTCATTACTTTGGGCGTTGAAACCTGCATGATGTAAGCTGACTTTGGATTGAGCCGGTAATACCCCTGGTGGTAATTTTCAGCGGCATATGCTGCAGTAAACGGAACAACCTGGGTAACTATTGCTTTAGGATAATGCTTTGAATTGTTGATCTTTTTTACCGAACCCAATAAAATATTTTTCTCCTCCGGGGTCCGGTAAAAAGCTATGGAACGATAGTCGGTGCCTACATCAGGCCCCTGGCGGTTAAGCTCTGTGGGGTCATGAGCAAAAAAGAATGCGTTGGCTATCGTCTCAAAACTGATCACTTTCGGATCATAATAAATTTGTGAGCATTCAGCGTGCCCGGTAGTCTGCGAAGCCACCTGGTCATAAGTCGGATTTTTAGTTGTGCCGCCTGCATAAACCGATATCACCTTGTTTACGCCCTTTAGCTCAACCATAGCTTCGCTCATACTCCAAAAACAGCCACCGCCAAAAGTGGCTACTTGTTCTCCCGGACCAGGTTTTGGCAACGGCGTAAAATCATTAGCGCCACCCACCGTTTGCCCATTGGCGACACCGGCAAATAATAAAAAACCGATGCCAAATAAAAAGAGTCGTTTCATAAGATATTTGTTTAAAAATCAAATAGACGTTTGATTTTATCTATTTGAGATTTTGATTAAATAATGAGGTGATTTGATAGAAGAAAAAGCCTGATCATTATCTGCATGTTATAATCAATGCCCGATCCCGGTGAAAGGGATATCGGGCATTTGATTTAGTCAGGCCATCAATTTTTTAGTGTTTTGCATAAGATGCTTTGATGATCACCGCTGCAACTGCTTCAGGCTGCGAGATAAACACCGCATGGCTGCCTTTGATCTCGGTTATTTTAGCATTTGCTTTTTTGTACATATTACGCTCTGTCATTGGGTTGATGGCATGATCTTCGGTAGCCACTATCCCGTAACTGGGCTTGTCTTTCCAGGCCACTTCGGTTACGGTAGTACCAAAACATGAGCCGACGATAGGTTGCTGTGAAGCGTTCATAAAATCAGCTAAAGCCTTAGGAAGATCGGCGCAGTAACCCTCATGGAATGTTGTTCTGTCAAAAAATACAACCCCTTTTGGATCTGCCGTAACACGCATTGAAGGTGCTTTTGCCTGGGTTGCTGACCATGAATTTGCGGTTTCGCCTTTATCCGGCTCAAAAGCGGCTACATAAACTAATGAAGCAACCCTGGGATGTACACCTGCCTGGGTAATTACTACACCGGCCCATGAATGGCCAACCAGCACTACCGGCCCATCCTGTTGATCAAGTATACGGTTGGTTGCTTCAACATCATCGTTTAATGAAGTCAGCGGGTTTTGAACAATGGTTACATGATACCCCTTTTTTGTGAGTATGTTGTAAACGGCTTTCCACCCGGAACCATCCTGGAATGCGCCATGTACGATCACGATGTTTTTAATGTGCGAAGTTTGCGCTGCTGCCGCGTTAACCCGTATAAGCAAGCTGCTAAGAATTACGAATGCTGCGATTAAATACTTATTTAACGAGCTGTTTTTAATAGATGCGATTTTCATTTTATTTATTTTTAATAGAAATTGATAGTAGACCTGATATTTAGAATAGGAATCTGTTGTTAAACTTTCATCCTTATTGGTAGGAAACACTTAAAGTGATGGGCACGTTAAGCGCTTTGGATACAATACAATTAGCTTTGGCGCCCTCTGCAATTTCCTGGAACGCTTCGGCGGAGACACCGTCGATCAATGAGGCTTTCAAATCCAAATGAATACCCGTGATCTTAAGGTTAGCCAAATCCACATCGAGAATGGCTTCGGTATTCAAATCGTTGGCTATAAAGCCGGCTTGATTGAGGGCTGCACTTACCGACATGGTAAAACAACCTGCATGTGCCGAGGCTATCAGTTCTTCGGGATTGGTACCGATACCCGACTCGAACCGGGTTTTAAACGAATAGGGTGTTTGGTTAAGGACGGTGCTTTGAGAAGATATTTCTCCTTTACCTTCTTTAAGGCTGCCATTCCAATGAGCTTTTGCTGTACGTTTCATGTTGTTTATTTTTATTTGGTTAAAAATTATACAACAAAGTACGGCACGAAAATTCGCGTGACCGTGTGACCTGCATCACATTTAACGGCGGGCAATATTTATGTGATGTAGGTCACTTTTCGGTTGGCCGAAGCCAACGGCAATCAACTTTGGCCTCCGGTAATTATACTGAATCGTTTTTAGGCAGGTTCTTAGCGATCCACATTATTGCCTTGTTTTTTTAAAGAATGGAAGGAATTAAAAGCAAGTGTGATCAAAAGGCCTACGATACAACCGACAATTACACAGCCCATCCTTTCTAATCCGATATGCCAGGTACTGTTTTCTCCCTCTTCATGTATCATTACGATGACTAAGGCTGAAAGAGCAGAACGTAAAGCCGAGTTCAGCTTCAAAAATATGCCGATCGCAATGGTTAACATGACACCCAGGCAGATTAAAAACAAGTTGGGAATGCGTATCAGAAATAACAACAGCCCCACTGATGAACCGAGGATATTTGCCTTTATTCTATCAAATGCCAGGCGATTTGAATCCTTTCCGTCAGGCGCGATAACTAACACGACCGAGATCATGCTCCAATAAAATTGATGCTGCGGGAAACATTTGTATAGTGTATAACAAATGCACAAACCCAGTATACATTCTAAAATGTAAATAACAGTGTTTGGTTTATACAATTCTTTGATCACCTCTCCTGGATTGCCTTTGGTTGTTTATTACTTCAAAAAATTTGTTTTGAGCGTATCCCAAACTTCGGCGCCATCGCCAAGCAGGGTTTGCCTGATCATATAAATTCCAAATCCTTTTGCTTCCGCGACATTTATTTTAGGTGGCATCGCCAGTTCAGTGGGGTTTGTTAACACATCCACCAAAACCGGGCCGTTATGCGCCAGTGCTTTTTCTATCGCCGCGGGTACGTCTTCGGAATGTTCTACTCGTATCCCCAAAATTCCAATGGCCTCGGCCATTTTTGCGAAATTCGGGTTCTTTAAATCGGTGCCAAACGGGGGCATGCCGATGACCTTCATTTCCATGGCCACAAAACCAAGCGAGCCATTGTTAAACACGATAAGTTTTACAGGCAAATTATATTGATAAATGGTGAGGATATCGCCCATCATCATCGCAAAACCGCCATCGCCGGATAGCGAAATAACCTGCCGGCCGGGGAATGCCAGTTGCGCCCCGATGGCCTGCGGCATAGCGCTAGCCATAGAGCCGTGATTGAAGGATCCGATCAATCTTCTCCCCGCTTTCATGTCCAGGTATCTTGCAGCCCAAACCGTCGGCGTACCTACGTCGGCCGAAAATATGGCGTCGGCCTCAGCCATATCGCTGATTGTTTTTGTGAGATATTCCGGGTGGATCAGCCTGCCGGTTTCCCCCTTAGCATGGGAATCTAAATTTTTCCGGCTCTGCTTATACCGGCCCTGGCATAGTTCTAAAAAGCCGGTATCCGTTTTCTGATCTAAAAATGGCAGTAAAGCATTAATGGTTTCCTTAACATCCCCTACCAGGCCCAGGTCGAGTTTACACCTTCTCCCCAAACGTTCCGGGCGGATATCCAACTGAACAATTTTGGCGTTTGTCGGATACCATTCCTTATATGGGAAATCCGTGCCGAGCATGAGCAACAAATCGCTTTCCAGTACCGCATGATTGCCGGAAGCTATGCCAATAAGCCCTGTCATGCCAACATCGTAGGGGTTATCATATTGTACATGTTCCTTGCCCCTGAGCGCATGAACCGTTGGCGATGCAATTTTTGCAGCAAGAGTCATTAACGCCTCGTGCGCACCGGCACAACCGGCCCCGCAAAGCAGGGTTATTTTTTTTGACTGATTAATGAGCGATGCCAGCTGCTGCAGGTCGGCATCGGAAGGCCGGATGCTGGCGCGATTTAAGAACAACGGATGTTCCAACTCATCGTCGGGAATATTTTGCATGGCCACATCGCCTGATAGACCAACAACGGCGACTCCGTTTAATCCAATGGCATTTTGAATCGCAATTTGCAGCACCCGGGGCATCTGCCGCGCGGAGGCGATCGTCTCGCAATAATAACTGCACTCCCTGAACAATGCCTCGGGGCGGGTTTCCTGGAAATAACTGCTGCCCACCTGTTCGCTGGGTATTTGCGCGGCTATGGCAAGCACCGGGGCATTGCTTCGGTGTGCATCATATAAGCCGTTAATGAGGTGCATATTGCCCGGGCCACAGCTGCCCGCGCACACGGCCAGCTTTCCCGTCAGCTGCGCCTCCGCCCCGGCTGCAAATGCGGCAGCTTCTTCGTGACGGTAATGTATCCATTTGATTTTCGGGGATTTACGTAATTCATCCGTAATTCCGTTGAGCGAATCGCCCACCACACCGTGAATATGCTTTACACCGGCATGTTCCAGTATTTCTACCAGTTTTCCTGCTACTGTTTTCGACATGATCATGAAAATTTGAATGCTTAGATAAAATTAAAAAAAAGCCAAACTGTTTTTCCAGCCCGGCTTTAATTTTATGAGATCGGTTTTTTTAATTCTAATCCACGAAGAGTACCGCTATTTATTTAAGTATCAGTACCGGCTGATTTGCGTTTAATTCAAGGGCGTTTGTAATGCTGCGATGTGTTAAGTTGCGAAAGAAACTATAATTACCTGGCAGGGCAATGATGAGTTGAGCGTGATGCTTGTTTGCAAAATCGAGTATACCATGAGCAATATCCCGGTCTTCGGAATAGTAAACCTGGTATTGGTAGCTTTCCAGTATTTCTTTGAGTGCCTGGAGGTTTTCTTCCTGGTGTGCCAGGTACGCTTGCTTAGGGTCGACGTTTAAAACAATTAATTCCGGGGGGCATAACCATTGATTTGAGCTTCGTATTTCCGTTAACAAAGCCAGGCGCGAAACAGCATTGAAATCGCAGGGCACCAGGGCTAATTTTATCTTTTTATATTTTGCGTGGGCGGGTACGATCAATACAGGTACCTTGCTTGTTTTGGCGATGGTGATAACCTGTTCGCCAATATAACTTTCATCCCTGTTATTGTCGCTGCCAATCATCAGCATGTGGGGCTTTTGCTGTGCTATCAATTGATGGATGGCCCGCAGCAGCGGAAGGTCACTGACAGCGGTTTCTATTTTGATGGAAGGGCCGCATTTTTTAGCCAGTTTGCGGCTAATAGATTTTAACCGTTCATCAATTTTTTGCCTTTCTTCATTTATCGTATCGGCGCTCATTTGTACAAAGTCCGCTGATGGCAGCAACTGTTCGTAAATTGACAAATAATAATTATTCAAAAGAATAATACGTTCTACAGCTGTATCCCTGCTGAATTCTGCCGCATATTTAAGGACATTTGAAGATGTGCCTGAAAAATCAACCGGTATAAGTAATGTCTTCATTAATTATTAAATTAAATTTATCGCCCCTTAGGGTTTTCCTCAATGGTTAAGCAATCTATCTTCCGCCTATTGCTAATATTCTTACCATAAAAATGACTTTTGCCGTCAACACAATTAAAAATGTGATCAACCAAAATAAAAACGTGAACGTCACCTCTCTTTCCAGGAATGCGACTATTTTCCCCCATAACTTTTTAACGGGCCTTTGATCAATGTCCATGGCGTAAAGTGTTTAATAATTAGTTATTATATAAACAATCAAGTATTCAACTTTTATTATAAAAAAATTACCGTTTCTTCAAATTATCGATCATCTCTTTGAGCACCAACATGCCTTTTTGCAGGTTATCTACATCCACTCCTTCTGAAGCCATTTCGTAAACTTCAGCAACCCATGGATTCAACTGTTCCCTAAGTTCATGGCCTTCTTTTGTTAAATAGATTATTTTATTGCGCCTGTCAATGTCATCTTCCACCCGTTTTACCAGTTTGCGTTTTACCAGATTATCCAATAAGTAGGTCATGCTGGATTTATCTCTTAAGGTAAGGTTAGCAATTTCCTGTTGGTTAATGCCATCTTTTTTCCACAGGCATGCCATAACCTCCAGCATCTCAAAAGTAATATTAATGCCATGCTCCTTTATCTTTAGCTGTATTTGCTGCCTGGTATGGGTCCTTAATTCATTCATGGAGCGGCCAAACGCGACCGCCAGTTCCGTTTTTGTACTATTTTTTATTTGCGTCGCCATGTCTGAATCATTTAGTATAACAAAGTTATACACTTGATAGTTAAATATCAAACTAATTTAAAAAAATATTGATTTTGCTTATCCCTGAAATGTATAAGGGATCAGTTGAAACATATAAATCAAGCAGCGCCCTTAGCCACACCTTTGCTTTAGAAATTAAAAATATAAAGCAATGAAAAAGACAGTATTAATCACGGGGGCTTCGTCAGGGTTTGGAAAAGCGGCCGCTAAACTATTTGATACCAATGGCTGGAACGTGATCGCCACCATGCGTTCACCCGAAAAAGAAACGGAACTTGCTAAGCTTAGCAATGTTTTTATTAGCCAATTGGATGTAACCGATAAGCTAAGCATACAAAACGCGGTGGCAGCCGGTATAGAGAAATTTGGCAAAATTGATGTATTGGTGAATAATGCAGGCTACGGCGCATTGGGCGCGTTTGAAGCAGCCACCGAAGAGCAGGTTAAACAGCAGTTCGACGTAAATTTGTTTGGACTGATAGCAGTAACCAAAGCCGTGTTGCCGGGTATGCGGCAACAACAATCGGGCGTTATTATCAACGTTTCGTCTGTAGGCGGAAGGATCACTTTCCCGTTTTCATCCCTGTATCACGCAACAAAATTCGCGGTTGAGGGTTTAACAGAATCTATGCAATATGAATTAAAGCCGCTTGGCATCAGCCTTAAAATAGTTGAACCGGGTGGTTATAAAACCGAGTTTGCCGGCCGTTCGATGACACTTTTCAATTTGGATGGTTTGGATGACTATCAACCTGCATTTAATAAATTTATCACCATGTTAGATCAATGGGATATGTCGGAAAATATTGGCGAAGTGGCTGATGCCATTTATGAAGCAGCAACCGACGGTAGCGAAAAATTACGCTACCCGGTAGGTCATGACGCGGTGCAACTGGTACAAACCAGGCGACAAATGGACGATGTGGATTTTAAAAAAATGATGACCGCCCAAACTGGCATCTGAAAAACCAATCGCTGCCCAAATCCGGGTGCGATTCAAATTCGCTAAGCGCCGAATTTTGGCTGAAGCCATTTAGCGCTGTGTTTACTGCCCGTCCCTTAAAAGGGACGGCAATGAATAGGCTTTTTTACTTTCATTGCCGTCGGTTTTAACCGACGGATAAAACAAAGCATCAAAGCGGGCTTTAGCCACATTCCGCGAGGTGGATAAGCCAGGCAACAGTTGAACCGCAGCAATTTGAATCGCACCCCCAAATCCGGGCAGCCACATTTTTATGGTAACTTTATAATTAATATGCCGGATAAATACATCGATCTTCAATCAATCAGCGATCTGCACAAGCTGGTAAAATACACGCCGCCCAGGCATCCGTTGGTTAGCGTGATAGACCACGTGGACTTTTATGCAAAGCGCCCCAGGGAGGATGCTTTTTACCGTTTTGGCTTTTATACCATTTCCTGCAAAAAATTCGAGGGCCTGTTAAAATATGGCAAGGGGCATTACGACTTTAATGAAGGTTCGCTAATGTTTACCGCGCCCGGACAAGTCTTAGCGCCCGGTCCGGATGTTACGGTAGACGAAGGTTGGGCGCTGTTCATACACCCCGATCTGATCCATGGTACCGATCTGGGCAGAAAGATACACCAGTATTCCTTTTTTAATTATGAGGTGAACGAAGCCCTGCATATTTCGGAAGAGGAGAAACTGATCATTAAAGATTGCGTGGCAAAGATTGAAAGGGAGTATTCGCAAAATATCGATAAGCACTCGCAAGGCCTCATCGTCAGCAATATCGAACTCTTGCTGAATTACTGCAGCCGTTTTTATGACAGGCAATTTTATACCAGGGCAAAAGTAAACTCGGATGTAGTGCAAGCTTTTGAAAAAATACTAAAGGATTACTTTTCGCAAAGCACCCTGATTGAAACAGGCCTGCCAAATGTTAAATATTTTGCTTCCAGGCTTAATCTGTCGCCTAACTATTTATCGGACCTGTTAAACAAATTTACGGGCAAAACCACACAGGAACATATACACCTGGAACTAATAGATAAAGCTAAATCATTATTGTGGGGGACAAATAATTCGATCAGCGAGATCGCCTACGGTCTTGGGTTTGAACATCCTTCTCACTTTACAAAGATCTTCAAATCAAAAACAGGAAAATCGCCAAGCGAGTACAGGCACCTGAATTAAATGTCGAACCATGTCTAATGTTGTTTAGCGTGAGTTCTTATTTAAAATCTGCACCGATAGTGGTTGATTTCCACTGCTCCAACTCCACAGTCATAGATGCCAGTTTTTCCGAAGCCCTGTGATAAGCATCCTTGCCCAGGAACAGGTGCATGGGTGGCTGTGGATTTTCAGCCAATTCCATAAAAATTTCCGCTGCACGGTCCGGGTTGCCGGGCTGTTGTCCGTCAGCAGACAGGTAACGGTCCTTTGTATTTTTTACCGCTTCGTAGCCCTCAATTTTGGTGGGGACCAATGCAAGGGAGTTCGTGGTCAGAAAGCCAGTCCTGAACCCTGATGGCTCTACCACGGTAACTTTGATTCCAAATTCTTTGACATCCAGCGCGATCACTTCTGAAAAAGCAGCCGCGGCGGCTTTGGTAGCCGAATAAACCGACCAGCCCGGAGCGCCCACAAAACCCGCCACCGAGCCCATATTTATAATATACCCCGATTTCTGACTGCGCATTACCGGCAACACACTTTTTACCATAGCTATAGTTGCCAGCACATTAACATTAAAAATATTCCTGATATCCTGTTCAGCTATTTCTTCTACTGTCCCGGTCATTCCGTACCCCGCATTGTTAACAAGCACATCGATCCGTCCGAATGCCGCCAGCGTTTGCTGTATGGATTCGTCAATACAATCCGGGTTATTTAAGTCGACAGCCAGCGGGAGAAAACGATCCCGGTCTATCAATCCAACCGCCAGGCTAAGTGCATGTGCATCGCGGGAAGTTGCAGCAACGCGGTAGCCATGGTCAAGCAGCTTTTTTACGAGGGTAAGTCCGAGGCCCTGGGAGGCCCCCGTTACATACCATACTTTTGAAGTGTTCATGACATTATGCTTTTAATGTTTTTTCTTAAGCTTTTAGATGGTCAAAGTATGCCGTTGTTTCTTTAATTATAGACTTCATCAGTTCAGCGGCTTTTGTATGTTTCAGTACCGGTGCGATCTGCCCGCCCCAGAATAAGATCATATCCCATTTCTCCTGTTCTATAGCTGCTTTCCTTAAATGCGACATGAACTGTGTTTGCAGCGGGAAGGGCAGGAAATCTTTTTCTTTATGGAGCAGGTCCATCGCAATGCGGCTGGTTATTCCCCTGCCAAGCCGCCCGGTGAAAGCCCGTGATAAAGTAGTGTATTTAGCCGCATCCGAAGACAGCATTTGCTTGTGGATAGTCGTAGCATTTGATTCATCGCAGGCCAGGAAAGCGGTACCGATCTGTACGGCATCCGCGCCAAGCGCCAGCGCCGCTGCAACACCTTTGCCGTTGGCGATACCGCCGGCGGCGATAACCGGCGTCTTTACCTTTTCTTTAATCAGTTGTAGCAATACAAAAGTTCCGATGGTGGATGATTCCGCCGGCGCCAGGAATGATGGACGATGTCCACCCGCCTCAAAGCCTGAAGCAATAATAAGATCAACTCCGGCCGATTCCAGCACAATGGCTTCATCAAGCGTGGTTGCCGCGCCCGCAGTAACAATGCCAAGCCTGTGGCATTGTTCAAGGATATCAGCAGATGGGGCGCCAAACATAAAGCTGAATACAGGTGGCTTCTGGTGCAGGATCACCTCAACCTGATTTTCAAAACGGGATTTGAACGGGGCCGGTTTCTCTGGCAAGGCTATCCCCAACTCATCAAAATAAGGCTTGAATAAAGTTTGAGCCTGTTTAAACTGTTCGTCCGAAACTGTACCGTCAACCGTATCTGTATCCAATACCCAGAGATTAATATTGTAAGGCTTATTAGTCGATGCTTTGATCTGCTGATCTATTGCGATGATCTCCTCCGGGCTTAAGGTATAGGCCCCGCAACCCCCGAGGCCACCGGCATTGGACACTGTTGAAACCAACTCAACAGACGACAAGTTGCCACCGAACGGCCCTTGAAGGATGGGATATTCAATGCCCAATATTTCGGATACTTTTGTTTGGTACCACATCGTGCTAAAATTTATTCGGAAACATCGGTAATCATTTTATTTACGATCAACCAGCGATTGTCGATCTTGTGAAATGACAGGAACTCATCATAATTGAACTCGTACATTTTAACATGTACTTTAGCAACCGCGATGGAGTTGACCACATCAATTGAAATGATCGTCCCCTTAAAAGGTTTGCCTGAATCTTTCGGGCTTTGCCGGTTTTTTACACCATCAAGGTATTGATCGAGCGTTTTGGCATAAGGCTGACCCTTAATATCCCCGAACAGTAAGGTGCCGGGATTAAAAATGTTTCCCAGGGTATCAACATTGCCCTCATAGATACCTTTGAAATAGTAATCTTCCAATGTCTGTGCGATTGCCAATGAATCTTGCTGATTAGTTTCCATTTTGTTTGAATTTTGTGCTTTTAATACCAGCGATGTGCAGGACAAAAAAGCGGTCAATAAAAGCGTTTTCATATTAATTCAGGTTGCGCCCGGCCCCCAGGCCGCCGTCAACATTAATAATGGCGCCATTAATAAAGTTACTCTTTGCAACCGTATAAACCATTTGTGCGATGTCTTCTACTTCGCCAACACGGTTCAGCAGATGTAAACCCGCGGTTTGATCGGCGTTATCACCATGCATCGGGGTTCGGATCGTGCCGGGCGCAATCGTATTCACCCTGATGTTGTCTTTACCAAACTCTGCTGCCAGCTGTATCGTAAGCGCATGTATTGCACCTTTTGATGCCATTTGTGCCGTAATAGGCACTCCGCTAAGGCCGTGATTTACAAGGGGCGTGCCGATATTGATCACTACGCCCCCCTGCTGCTTCAACATTTGAGGAATGATGGCCTGGGTGGTAAAGTACGTGCCTTTCAGGTTGGTATTTAAAAAGCGGTCAAGATAAGCTTCGTCCACTTTGAGGAATGGCCTGGTTTCAAATATGCCGGCGTTGTTCACCAGGACGTCTGCCGAGCCAAATTTTTCAATGGCTGCTGCTAAAAGTTTCTCGCCTGTTTTTTTATCGCTCACATTGCCCGCTACCGCAGCCAGGTTTGCGCCGCCGCCCAGTTCCTGGTATGCCTGCTCTAATTTTTCAGCCGTTGACGAATTGATCACCACGTTGTCGCCGTTTTCTAAAAAATGACGGGCTATTTCTTTTCCGATGCCGGATGAAGCACCGGTAACGATTATTGTTTGTTGTTTCATTTTATTTTTTTCTTTCAGCGGTTATACCTTTTTCTCTCAGCACAGATACCTGTTCTCCATTATGGCCCCAGTCGTCCAGGTCATATTCCTGTATCACTACATAGGTCAGTTGCGGGTCTTTATTTAACACATCAGTAAGCAAATCGGTTACCCCTTTTATCAGCGCTTGCTTTTGTTCCCTGGTAACGCCTTCGCGGGTTACTTCTATCTTAACGTATGGCATGGTCTTAATTTTTATGCTATAGCTTAATTTGCGGCTTTAGCGGTTACACTTATATTCAGTTCAAAATCATTGTAGATCAATGTGTCGCCCAAATCCTTAAAAAAATTACCCGAGCGGAATTTCATTCCATATTTGGTGCGGTCAATTACCAGCTTGCCGGTTGCGATTAATATACCGCCATTGATATTCACCGCCACATCAAAACCGATAGGATGGGTAATCCCTTTAATGGTCAGATCGCCTGCAACATGGTTGCCGGAAACCGAGGTAATTTCCAAAGTCGCTTCCGGGTATTTTTCAGTAGAGAAGAAATCATCAGAAGCGAGGTGACCGGCAAACTGCGCATTAGTTGCAGGGTCGGTTATATCCAGTATTTTGATGGTTGTAGTATCGATGATGAATTTACCACCGGTAAGCTTACCGTCAGTCAACGTGAAAGAACCATCCTTAATTGCGATGGAGCCATTGTGCGCTCCCGTCACCTTTTTGCCTATCCAGTCGATCTTGCTTTGAGCGCTTATAATGTCAAATTTTTGTGTTCCCATTTTCTTTATGTTTTTAATCACAACACAAAGTAAGGAAGGATTTTTAGGGAGGACATGTGACCTACGTCACATTCGAAGGCAGGAATGATTTATGTGATGCAGATCAATTTTCAGGGATGGTACAGGCGGCTAAGCGTTTCTCTGGAAACACCTAAGTATGCAGCAATCAGGCTTTTAGGAACCATATTATAAAGTTCAGGGTAGAGTTTCAAAAGTTCTTCGTACCGGTGTTTCGCATCGTTATTCATAAAGGACAGCAGCCTTTTTTGAGCCGCAACATATCCCTTATTGGTCCTCCACCGAAAAAAATGTTCGACATTGTGAAGTTCGCTGCAAAGCTTTTCCCTGTCGCCATTGGTAAGACAAAGCACTTCCGCATCGGCAATGCAATCCACGTTGATGGAAGCCCTGGTATGACTATACAATGCATTGTAATCGGAAGCCCACCAGGTTGGCATCGCAAACTGCAGGATAAACATTTTCAGGTCGTCGTTGATATAGAAAGATTTTAAACAGCCGGAAATCACGAAGTACTCGCAATCCACCGGATCGCCTTCGGTAATAACAGCCTGTCCTTTCTTAAAACTCTCTTTTTTAAAATGCGAAAAAAAATAATCAAACTGCTCATTAGTCAACAAGGCTAATTTGGCTACGTGCGCTTTTAAGATTTCTTTAGCTTCCATTGATGGCCTTTACTTAAGTCGTTAAAAATACTGCAAGTTAGGAGTTCTGGCAGAAAAAACATGAATATTGAACACCGCTCTGGTTTGCCGGCCGAATTTATTTCAATGGGGTGACCAACGCCTTTGATTTTTGCCTGTAAACTTAAATCTCCGCGTCAGGGCAGACGCATTAAAATAGTTTTAAGCTCATCAGCGGTGAATGTCAGAAACGGGGTGGTTTAAAGAATAGTTTTTTAACCACTAAGCGCACTAAGGACACTATGAACGTCGACCACTTTGCGAAATCTTTGTGCACTTAGTGAACTTTGTGGTAAAAACTATTGATTATAAAAGTAAAGCGCGCTGGTTGAACTGAAATATCAGGTAATTTTGTTAAAAATAATTTTAATGCGTTTGCCCTGATCTCCGGGCGACCCTGCTGAAACAGAACCAAAGAATTTTATATCTTTAAAGCCAATAAAACAAAATAACCAACGAAAACGGATGACGGATTTTATTACTTATGGCATCATAGTGCTGGTGGCCGTCGTCGTGTTTGCGATAGCCGGCAAAAGCAAATCAAAATGGGGCATCAATTTGAAGCGCGTATACTGCCCGGTATGCGGCGCTAAGCAACCTATCGTCCGTTGGCCTCAAAATCAGCAGCAGTTTCTTTGGGGCGGAACAACCTGCCCGAAATGCCATGCTAATCTCGACAAATATGGCAACGTTATTCCGTAACGATAGCCCCGCCCGGGGTGCGTCCTGCTAATAGCTGTTCGAGGTTTAAACGATAAAAGCAAACTATTGTAACAATAGTATCGTTTGAATACGCAGTGGTTTCAATTGACGGCACTTTTATTTAATTTTATCCATGATTATTGGCATTCTACATGAACCTTCCTTTGAGTCCAGGGTATCATTGCTGGCGACCGAAGCGGCCTCACTAATAAAAAACGGTATAGCTGTTTGGGTTGAAAAAGACGCCGGGTTAAAAGCGTTTTGTTTGGACGAAGATTATACACAGGCCGGCGCCACAGTAAAATCAAGAAATGAGATTCTGGACGGAGCAGATATCCTGCTGGGCATACATTACAGCGAAATACCCTTGTCCTTGCGGAATAAGCTGCTCGTAGGCGTTTATCAGCCCATGTACAATCACGAGCTTGTTGAAGACTGGGCGCAGCGCGAAAATACCGTTTTTAGTTTGGACATGCTGCCGCGTACCACCCGGGCGCAAAGCATGGATGTGTTGAGTTCACAGTCGAATATTGCCGGGTATAAAGCGGCGCTGCTGGCTGCTGGCACCTATTCCCGCTATTTCCCGATGATGATGACCGCGGCAGGGAGCGTTCCCCCCGCAAAAGTGTTGATACTCGGGGCCGGGGTTGCCGGTTTGCAGGCGGTTGCTACCTCGCGCCGATTAGGGGCCGTGGTGGAAGTGTTCGACACGCGCGCCGCAGCCAAAGAAGAAGTACTAAGCCTGGGCGCAAAATTCGTTGAAGTTGAGGGCGCCGCAGACGATGCCAAAGCCGGCGGCTATGCGGTAGATCAAACCGCAGACTTCCAGCAAAAACAAAAACAAAAAATAGCAGACAGCATAAAAAAAGCAGATGTGGTGATCACCACGGCCCAGGTATTTGGCAAAAAAGCGCCGGTATTGGTCACGCAGGAAATGATCGCTACGATGCGGGCCGGATCGGTCATCATAGACCTGGCGGCTGCAACCGGCGGAAATACCGGGCTAACCCGGGATAGGCAAACCGTCGTATGGAACAACGTCACCATTATCGGCGATTCAAACCTCGCCGCTTCCATGCCTTCCGATGCGAGTAAAGCCTACGGCCGAAACCTGCTGAGCTTCCTGAAAATGCTTGTCAATAAAGACGGCCAGCTTGAAATAGACCTTTCCGATGATATCCTAAAAAACGCCTGCATAACCCACAATGGCGAAATCATTTCACCCATAATCAAAACCCGAATACATGGAAACGCTGCTCAGCTTCATTCACAACAATCTTGAGTTATTATATGTCGTCATCCTGTCCATTTTTTTAGGCATCGAAGTAATCTCCAGGGTGCCCTCTGTTTTACATACGCCCTTGATGAGCGGCGCAAATGCCATACACGGCGTCATCATCATTGGGTCCATTATTGTAATGGGCGAAGCTGCTGCCGATAATTATGTTGTGCTCACCCTCGGTTTTATTGCCGTGATTGTGGGCACCATTAACGTAGTGGGCGGCTTTGTGGTGACCGACAGAATGCTGGAAATGTTTAAGACCGGAAAAGACAAAGCATCCAAACAAACAAAAGATAATTAACATGCAAGCAAGTATCCTGGCGATCTGCTACCTCATCGGCTCAGTTTCATTTATCATCGGCCTAAAAATGTTATCGCATCCTGCCACGGCGCGCCGGGGTAACCTGGTATCCACTGCGGGTATGGGCGTCGCTATTTTGGGCACGCTTTTTCTGTATCAGCCGGGCGGAACAGCGCTGCATAATATACCCTGGATAGTCGGCGCAATGATCATTGGAAGCATCATCGGCGCAGTATCCGCGCGCAAAGTCAAAATGACGGCCATGCCCGAGATGGTAAGCATGTTTAATGGCATGGGCGGCTTATGCGCGGCGCTTATTTCCGTGGTCGAGCTGGGCCGCATCGCCCAGGACCATAGCGACATGCATGTGCTAACCATCCTGGCGGGTATGGTCATCGGTAGTGTGTCCTTTACCGGCAGCATGATCGCCTACGGAAAACTCAGGGGCAAAATAAAGGACCATGCCTTCCGCGGGCAGCACCTGGTTAACCTGTTGGTTTTGGCGCTTATCATCGTAGCTGGCGCCATCATCATCTGCGGCGACGGTTCGGTACCGGCAGTTATTTTCTTTAGCATGCTCGGCTTATCGGTTGTGTATGGCATCTTATTCGTATTGCCAATTGGGGGCGCCGATATGCCGGTGGTTATTTCGCTTTTAAACTCCTTTACCGGTATAGCAACCGCTTGCGCCGGCTTTTTATACAATAACCAGGTAATGCTTACCGGCGGTATCCTGGTAGGTTCGGCGGGCGCCATCCTTACCATATTGATGTGCAAGGCGATGAACCGGTCGTTAATGAACGTCCTTATCGGGTCGTTTGGCAATACAGGGGCCGCTTCAGCACATAGCACCGGCGAACAGGGTGCTTACAAGGAGATTAGTTTAAGTGATGCGGCAATGGTGATGGGCTACGCGCATAAAGTAATGATCGTGCCGGGCTACGGTTTGGCCGTGGCCCAGGCGCAGCACGTATGTCACGACCTGGGAAAATTACTGCAAAAAAACGGTGTCGAGGTAAAATATGCCATCCACCCGGTGGCGGGGCGTATGCCGGGCCATATGAATGTGCTGCTGGCCGAAGCGGATGTATCCTATGACGATTTGCTTGAACTGGAACCGGCAAATGAACAATTCGGCTCAACGGATGTTGTGCTGATCCTCGGGGCCAATGATGTAGTGAACCCCGCTGCCCAGGACGACCCGTCGAGCCCGATCTACGGCATGCCTATCCTCGAAGTTGGCAAAGCAAAATTGGTTATCGTCAACAAAAGAAGCATGCGGCCGGGCTATGCGGGTATTGAAAATGGGCTCTTTTTTAAACCCAATACGTCTATGGTATTTGGCGATGCCAAAACTGTTTTGCAGGAACTGGTTAACCTGGTTAAAGAACTTTAGTTTAAGAGCCTGTTTAAAAATCAAAACAGCTGTAGAGACGCAATATTTTGCGTCTCTGACCCAAATTTAGAAATTTAGGAAGATGCCTTAGACTGGGTTTTACGCTTACAGCTTGTGGGAATATTCTGAACATTTGTCTCCGAGACGCAAAATATTGCGTCTCTACAGCCAGCAATGAACTGATAAATAAATTTCAAAAGCATTTTTAAACGGGCTCTAAGTTTATTCTAAAATATAGGCCATCTGTTTTGGCTAAAATAAATGATAGAAAATTAATTTATTTTTAAACACAGAGGGCAGACACATTAATATACCTTCAGGCTTATTTGTCATGTAAAGCTTAGTTTTTTAATTGCAAAGGGCTCAAAGATTTCACAAAGTTCACAAAGCTAAGCACTTTGCGACCTTCGCGGTTTTCTCTTTGAGTCCTTTGCGGTTAAAATTATACATCATAAAAGTAAAAGGTAATTTATTAAGGATAATTCTATTCAAAATAATTTTTAATGCGTCTGCCCTGTTTAAACACAGAGATACACAAAGAAAGCACAGAGAGCACAGAGAGAAAAAATGACAAACTATTAAAGCTTTGTGACCTCTGTGTTTTCCCCTTTGTGTTCTCTGTGTTAAAACTTTTAAAGAGTTAGTACCTTTGTCAGCATACAGAAAGGCCCCAGGGCTGAAAGTATTTCCGGATGAAAGAGATCAAGGCCATCATCAACGCTTACGACCAAATAGATAAAAGCGCCACGCGTGCGGCCCTGGCTACCGTTGTGCGGGTGGAAGGTTCCTCCTACCGCCGCACCGGCGCCCGTATGCTGGTAACCGACGATGGTGTTTGGGTGGGCGGCATCAGCGGCGGCTGCCTGGAAGGCGATGCATTAAAACGTGCGCGCCTGGCTATCGCAAAATCGGAATCATCATTGATAACCTATGATACTACCGAAGATGACGCCTACCAGATTGGCGTAGGCCTGGGCTGCAACGGCATTATCGACGTATTATTTACGCCGCTTCAATATCAAAATAAAAACAACCCGGTCGAAGTTTTGAAATCCTGCGTGGCAGCAAACCGGCAAACACATGTCCTTATCAACATTACCGGGCTCGAAGGCGAATGGGCAAATGTAAAAGCAGGCGATGTAATACAATATAACAGCCCGGAAAGCCTGGAAATTTTTGGTGACGGAAAGATCGAAAAACAGCTGCGGGAGCAGATCAACCTGCAAATTGAAAACAACCGTTCGGGACCCGGCCAAATTGAGATGCCTGACGGGAGGAAATTAGCTGTATTTATCGAGATCCTGCTGCCCGAAATTCACCTGGTTTTAATGGGGCATCAATATGACATTTACCCCCTCGCGCGGCTCATCAGGGAAGTAGGATGGCGGGTGACGATGGTCTCAAACCCTTTAAAGATCAATTCGATATTATCTGATACCGTCGACGCGATTTTTAGCTATGAGCAACTGAATGATATTCAAATCGATCAGTATACCGCCATTGTATTGATGTCACACGATTATAAGACTGACAAACGGAATTTGCCCAAAGCTTTGGCAACCGAAGCTTTTTATATAGGAATGCTCGGGCCACGGGTGCGCTCGGAAAAAATATTTACCGAGCTGGCCGAAGACGGGAAACCCGTGGCAAGCACTGACATGGAACGCATTCACGCCCCGGCGGGCCTGGATATCGGCGCGGTAAGTCCGGAAGAAATAGCCTTATCGATGTTGGCCGAAATAAAAGCTGTTTTTTCAAAAAGGGAAGGCGGATTTTTAAAGCTGAGACATGTGCCCATTCATGAAAGAAATTAAAATTGTAAGTTAGTTGCATGAATGATTGGGTAGTATTAGCCGTTATTTATGCGGCTGTTTTTATTTCCAGCCCGCTGATCGCCGTGTTTCACGAATTAGGGCACGCCCTGGCCTACCTGGTTTTAACAAAACCCCGCAGGATTGATATTTATATCGGCTCGTATGGCAGCCGCAAAAACGTGCTGCGTTTTAATGCGGGTAAGCTGCGCTTTTACGTAAAAAAGTCGTTTCCCTTTGTGCGGGGCATCGGGCTTTGCCGAAGCTATAAAGCAGAAACGGATTATAAAAAATATGTAGTGATCTTGCTGGCGGGCGTCGTTTTTACACTGATTTCGGCCGGCATTATCGCGCTTATCGCGTTTACCGCACATGCCCAAATACTGGTTCAAATTGCATGTTACATATTTTTAAGCTTTTCGTTTTTGAGTTTACTCGGCAACCTGATTCCCAGGGAAATAATTGGTTCGTTTGATAATAAACTGGACAGTGACGGCAAACAATTGCTCTTCACCCTAAAAATAAAAAACAGGCTGCCCGACTACGTAGCGGCCATAAAATCTTTGAAGAACAGGGATTACGATGGAGCAGTGACGGAATTAAAAGCCGTATTGGTGGCAGTGCCAAAAAACAGGGAAATACTCAACCTGATCATTCCGCTCGCTTTGGAATCCAGGCGATTTGATGAAGCGGCAAATGCCATCAAAGTACTCGAAAATATGGCGCCATTATCCAATAATGTGCTGTTTTACAGGGGCGGCCTCCAATCCCTAACGGGCCGGCATGACGATGCCATCAATACCTACAGCGAAGTGATCAAAAAGGATAAAAATCATATCCTCGCTCTAACAAATATCGGTTATGAACTGGTTGAAAAAGGCGCCCACCAGGTGGCCAAACGGGCATTGGACCGCGCTATAAAACTAAAACCAACTTTTCCCCAGCCCTATGCAAACCTGGCTTATTCAAAAATAATGCAGGGTGACCTGAAAGAAGGAAAAAGACTGATCGATACCTGCCTGGAGTTAAATGAATACATAGCTGATGCTTACAAAGCTTTAGGTTTATACCACCTGAAATTAAAAGATAAGGCCAATGCCTCGGCAAACTTTGAGAAGGCAGCTGCGCTTGATGGCACAATCGACCTTACTGTTCACCTGGAAGAACTGGCGTCGTTGCAGGAACAAACGTAAAGGTCTAATTGTAAAAACCACGCAGAACTAACCATTGGATAATCGGCAAAATTATACTGGTTAATTCAACGGCCGATACCATCTTCTTCCGCTGCGTTGTATTTATCGAAAAGGTTTGCCAACCGATAAATCAATAAAAACCAAAACCTATTCCATATCCCGGTGTTGCTATTATAACCAATTCATTCAGATCATGGCACATTTAGAAGTAAAACGCAAGAGCGGCATTAGCTGGTGGCTATGGCTGATCCTCATTATTATCATTTTAGCAGCCGCTGCTTTTTGCTACCAGCGATACTATCATGGTGCGGCAACCGCATCGACTACTGATACTGCAAAAACAACAAAAACAAGTACGCCTTAATAAAGCGGCGTGGTACTTGTGTAAACATTTTTTAATCTTAAAATAAAATTATGGCAACTCAGGAAAAAGTGGCGACCAGCCTTGAAGAACTACATAACAGCGGTTACGAAATAGCAGGCGGACAACCAGATATTACCGGCTGGGATATTATCACCCGCAGCGGCAAAAAAGCCGGCGATGTGGACGATCTGCTGTTTGATCCGGATACAAATAAAGTGCGTTATATTATAGCGGACCTGGATAAAAATGAGCTCGACCTTGACGAGGAGAGGATGGTACTGATCCCGATAGGCCTGGCCGAATTATATACCAAGTCAAAGGCGGCGCACCGCAGGCGTCAGGTCGACCCTGCATTTAGCGCCTATAACCCGGGCGAACATGGCAACCTGGTTTATATACCTACCATAAGCGCCCAGCAGTTGGATTCACTTCCGCTGTATGAAAAGGGCCGTTTATCGCGGCATACCGAAATTGCTATACGGAAGATACTGGAGCCGGCGAACCGCAGCGAACATGAAGAAGATGAATTTTATCGCCATGACCATTTCAATGAAGACCGGTTTTATGACCGGGAAGATTGAGAGCTCCGCGCTAATTTAAAAGAGGCAGTCTCAAAAGTAAACATGTCCATAACGTGACGAAATAAATTTATTCTCAGTGTTCTCTGTGCTTGCTCTGTGTCTCTCTGCGGTTAAATTTTACCACGGAGAAACACGGAGGAGGCGCAGAGAGCCACAGAGATGGTTAATTGTCAAAATATTATTTTGCGCCCGCTTTGAATGAATTGGCCTTTGAGGCTTTCTCTTTTAACCTATAACATCAGCTGAATCATAAAAATCAGCTTCAATCAACGGTTCAGACGATTCTTCATCCCCCACTCGGCCATCTCGTTCAGCAAAGCGCCAAGGCTTTGCCCCTTTTCCGTTAAACTGTATTCTACGTGTGGCGGAACAACAGGTTTAACATCACGTTTTATCAAATCGTCCGCTTCCAGTTCGCGCAGATGCTGTATCAGCATTTTTTCGGTGATGCCGGGGATGGTTTTTTTTAACTGCCCATAACGAAGGGTTGATAAACGTAAATTATAAAGAATGAGCGGTTTCCACCTCCCGCCTATCATTTCGAGTGTGAAAGTTACCGGGCACCTGGTGTTGATGATCCGCTTATTTTCCTGGTTGGTCGAACTTTCTTTAACAGCCATTTTATACTTACTTTTTTGTTAGTACTTGCTAAAAGTACAGTAAAGGTATAACTTTGACCTAAATAAAAAAACAAAAAATCATGAAATACATTTTATCAGGGTCGCTGGGAAACATTAACAAACCCCTCACCCAAAAATTAGTAGCCGCCGGGCATGATGTCACCGTGATCAGCAGCCATGAAGCAAGGAAACCGGAGATAGAAGCACTTGGCGCGAAAGCCGCCGTTGGTTCGGTTGAAGATGTTGCTTTTTTAACTGAAACCTTTAAGGGCGCCGATGCGGTATTTGAACTGATCCCGCCACCGGCAAGCGCGCCTGAAGACTGGAAAGCCCGCATCCGCCAGATCGGCAAAAATTTTGCTGACGCGATCAAGGCCGCTGGCGTTAAGAAAGTGGTTCAACTGAGCAGCATCGGCGCGCACATGCCCGAGGGCTGCGGGCCGGTTTCGGGAATCCACTTCGCCGAGTTGGAACTGGATGCGCTTGAGGGTGTCGACGTTATTCACTTGCGCCCTGCCAATTTTTACACAAATTTGTTTGCCATGATCGGCCTCATCAAACATGCCGGTATCCTGGGCAACAATTATGGCGCCGACAGCCCAATCGTCCTGGTGCACCCAAATGACATCGCCGCAGTTGCTGCCGAAGAACTACTTAGCTTAAGCTTCACCGGCAAAACCATCCGCTATATTGCCAGCGACGAACGTACCAGCGCACAGATCACAGCCGTACTGGGCGCAGCCATCGGCAAACCCGAATTACCCTACGTCGAATTTACCGACGAGCAAAACCTGGAAGGCATCATCGGCGCGGGCGTTCCGGCTGAACTGGCCCGCAACTTTGTGGAAATGGGCACCGCCATCCGCAGCGGCGAAATGTTTGCCGATTATAAAAAACACAAACCGGCATTAAGCCCAACTAAGCTGGAAGACTTTGCGAAGGAATTTGCAGCGGTTTACGCGGGCGCCGACAGTGCAGTTGTAGCATAAACCTGCTTAAAAACAAAAGGGGCGCCGCAGTAGTGCGGTACCTCTTTCATTTTTAGGCTTCCCGATATTTTTTGCGATAATCCTTAAGCATTTTATCCATGCCCAGCCTCACCGCAAGCGGGGAGATTCGCGCAATGAACAAAAAGACTTTCGCAATAAACGGGAAAACGATAACAGCTTTATTGGAAGAAACACCTTTCAAAATATGATGTGCCGCCTCTTCGGGAGGAATGCCTTTTGCCAGCGTGTCGCGGCTATACTGGCGGTAACCTTCGCCCCCTTTTATAAAAGCCGAACCTTCTGTTATCGGGGTGCTTACTACGCCCGGGCAAACCAAATTCACTTTTATACCAAGCGATCTCGACTCCGCGCGTAAGGTGCGTGTATAGGCGGCAACAGCATGTTTGGTGGTGCTGTAAGGGCCTACGATTGCCAGCCCGTCAATCAAACCAGCCAGTGATGAGGTGTTGACTATTTGCCCGCTGCCTTGTTTCAGCATCAATTCATAGGCATACTGGGAGCCATAAAGCACGCCGTAAAAATTAAGATCGAAGGCGTATTTCCAATCATAAAAGTCCGTGTCGCGGCACTCACCGATTATACCTGTACCGGCGTTATTAAATACCAGGTCGACGCGGCCGTGCTGCGCGACAATTTCAGCCAATACGAACTGTATTTCACTCTTTTGGGTAACATCCAGTTGTTTTGCGAAGATATTACCTGCCCTTTCGCCGGCGGCTGTTGCCTCTGCCTTAGCAAGGTCAATGTCGGCACAAAAAACAATGGCACCGGCTTCAGCAAGGCTTCGGCACACCGCCCTGCCAATGCCTGATCCGCCACCGGTCACCAGGGCAGTTTTATTTTGAAAGTAATTGTTGTACATGCAAATATGGGCTGAAAGATGGCGTGTAAAGATAATTGTTATACCCTGGCAGATGTGCGTGGACGGCAATTTATTTGGTTGCGATTTGTTATATTTGTACAAAGGAATGGAGGCTTTATGAAAACGAAAATATCAGAAGGGCGGGATACCCACAAAAATATCAAAACCTACAGCGTTGAAGAAATACTTGATGCCGGTGGCGCTAATGCTTTCGCAACGAAAATGGGAAAAGATCGGGATAGCCTTATTAAAGCTTTGGAAAACGCCGGGCCATTTGAACCGTTTACTGAAAAAGAATGGAACGAGATTACCAAAATCCTCGATAAAGAAAAATGACGAATGTTGTATTAGATACAAACATTATTCTAAACTTAATAAGAGCCCGCAATTACCAAAAGGTCTTTGAGTTCGTCATTCCTGAAAACGGTAAAATATTTATATCTATTGTTTCTGAAGCCGAGATTCGATCGATAGCTATTCGTCAAAATTGGGGTAAAAGAAAACTGAACAGCCTTGATGGCTTTCTTTTGGGCGTGAGTATTGTTGAGGTAAACCCATTACTTGTGCCTACCTATGCTCAAATAGATTCGTACTCGCAGAGAAAAAATCCAGGGTTCGGCCCGTATCCATTTAAATCGGCCCGCAACATGGGGAAAAACGATTTATGGATAGCTTCCGTAGCTGCAATACTTAATTTGCAATTGATCACAACCGATGCCGACTTCAACCATCTGCATGGTGTATTCTTTGAAGTACGGAAAATAGATCCAGCAGAGTTTAAACCTTTCATTTAGCAGCACGCTTGCTCAATTCTATCCCCATGATCCTTATCTTTAAATCCGATTATTACTTACCTTTTATTTAAACCTTCAAAAATGAAGATCAGATCATTTATCTTATTATTTCTGCTATTTTCGGGCATGGCAGCATCAGCGCAAAATGTATTAACTCCTGAACTTTTATGGAAAATCGGCCGCGTAAGCGGCAAGGGCATCTCAAAAGATGGCAAATATGTTATTTACGAGGTTGGGGTGCCGGATATTGCCGCCAATAAGATCAACAAAACAAATTATAGGGTCCCCATCGGCGGCGGGCCGGCCGTGCTGGTAAAAAATGCGGATGCGCTGCAGGCCGATACCAAAATATCGCCGGATGGCAAATACAAAATATTCAGTAAGGACATTAAAGTAAGGAAAGTTGCCGGCGGCGACTTTTATCCCAATTTAAAAAAGAGCCAGGCGCTTATTTACGACAGCCTTAATTACCGGCATTGGGATACCTGGTCGGATGGTAAGTTTGGGCACGTGATGCTGGCGCGCATGGTAAACGGCAAAGTGGGCAAAGCAAAAGACCTGATGCCGGGGGAGCCCTATGACTGTCCGCTAAAACCCGACGGCGGCGATGAAGGCTATGTTTGGAGCGCCGATGGTAAAAAGGTAGTGTACAGCTGTAAAAAGAAATTCGGCACGGCCTACGCCATTAGTACCAACACCGATATTTATGCTTACGACCTGGCAACCGGCGTAACCGCCAACTTAACAGCCGATAACCCCGGTTATGACGTGCAGCCCAGCTTTAACAAACAGAATGACATGGCCTGGCTGCAAATGAAACGCGACGGCTACGAAAGCGACAAACAGGACCTGGTAGCTACCGATGGAACCAACAAAATAAACCTGACCGCCCAGCGCGACGATATCCACGTAACCGGCTACAAATGGGCAATTGATGGCAAAAGCCTGTTTTTTACGGCGCCGATCAACGGCACTTCCATGTTATTTAATGCCACTTACCCCGGCGGGGTGATTACTCAGGTTACCAAAGGCGATTTTGATATTAATGATATCGTTGGTCAAAAAGGCAATACATTGATTGTGGCGCGGGGTGATTTTAACCATGCCAACGAGTTGTATGCCCTTGATATAACCAACGGCAGCATGAAACAGCTTACCCACGTAAATGATGAGTTATACAGCAAGATCGGCATGTGCCCGTTTGAACGGCGCTGGATAAAAACTATTGACGGCAAGGACATGCTGGTTTGGGAAGTTTACCCGCCCGGGTTCGACAAAAGCAAAAAATACCCGGCGCTGCTGTTTTGCGAGGGCGGCCCACAAAGCCCGCTGACCCAGTTTTACTCCTTTCGCTGGAATGTACAACTGATGGCTAGTAAAGGTTATATCGTTATCCTGCCCAACCGCCGCGGCATGCCCGGCCATGGCACGGCCTGGAACGAGGAGATCAGCAAAGACCATGGCGGCCTGGCCATGCAGGATTACCTGAGCGCCACCGACGATATGGCCAAAGAGCCTTTTGTGGATAAAACACGCATCGGCTGCGTGGGCGCCAGCTATGGCGGCTATAGCGTTTATATGCTGGCCGGCATGCACCAAAAACGCTTCAAAACCTTTATAGCGCATGATGGCATTTTTGATTTCCGGAGCATGTACGGCAGTACTGAAGAAATATGGTTTCCCAATTGGGATTACGGCGGCCCGTACTGGGATAAAAATAATGCGGCGGCGCAAAAATCGTACGCGGAATTCTCGCCAAGTAATTTCGTGGCTAATTGGGACACCCCTATCCTCATCTTCCACGGCCAAAAAGATTTCCGCGTACCACTGGAACAAGGCTTGCAAGCCTTCCAGGCTGCCCAATTGCAGGGTATAAAAAGCCGCCTGGTCGTAATGCAGGACGAAAACCACTGGGTGCTGCACCCTCAAAACGCGCTGGTATGGCAGGGGGAGTTTTTTAAGTGGCTGAAGGAGACGATGTGAGGAAGTAGCAGTGGCAGTGGCAGTTGGCAGTAACGAACAGTTGCGGTTAAGTTAAAGATTCTATTTCCTCAATAGAGAGCTTGATGTATTTAGCGATTTGATCGACTGGCATATTGCTTTCCTTCATTGCCATAGCAATTTCTATCACTGTATTTCGGGCGCGTTTGGCTTTGGCCTTTAACAGCCCACTTACAAGACCCAGGCGGAAGAGTGGGTCTTTTTCCATATTAAAAGGCAATTTCTCATCCATATCCGAAAAATCTGAATAAACAGGAAACGATTAAAGCCCTGCTATCTCCTCAATAGATAGTTTGGTAAATTTTGCAATCTGTTCAACCGGGATGCCTTCTTTTTTCATTTCGATAGCGATTTCCCTTCCTCCTTTAGCCTCGCCCTGCCGGAAGAATGGGTCATTTTCTATCTTGAAAAATTTGGTTATCGATTCCATTTCTTAGGAAAATCCTGAATGAGCCCTGCTATCTAAAGTTTCTCTATTTCCTCGATAGATAGCTTGGTAAATTTTGCGATCTGTTCAACCGGAATGCCTTCTTTTTTCATTTCGACAGCAATCGCAATGGCTTTATTTAACTCACCTTTCTGAAAAAAAGGGTCATTTTCTATCTTGAAAAATTTGGTTATCGATTCCATAGGTTCCGAAACTCCTGAACGGGCGGCACAAATTAAAGCTTCTCTATTTCCTCGATAGATAATTTAGTGAATTTTGCAATTTGATCGGCTGAGATGCCATCCTTCTTCATTTCAATTGCAACTGCGATAGCGTTTTCTTTTCTGCCTTTTGCTTCGCCCCGCTGAAAAAAAGGGTCATTTTCTATCTTGAAAAATTTGGTTATCGATTCCATAGCTTCTTCAAATTTAACATCTAATTTACGTAATTGCGCCAAAATACGCAACTGTTCAAAGTAACGATTTTCGGCAAAATCGCCTTTAGCTCCCGCTTGCACTCCTTTTAAAATATTCCGCAGGGCTAAATCTTCGCCGTCATGCTCAAAGTTAGCTAATATTGCTAACATTTTTTCTTCCGGCTTTTCAGATTTCAGAAATATTTTGTAATCGATTTCCGAAAGCGCTATCATTTGATAATTGTATTTAAGCCGGTCTTCGTCAATCGTTGTTAGCATGCGCGGTTTGCCCGCGCCCATAAAAAGAACATACTGTTCAACCGGAAGTGCATATTTGCGTAACAACATAACCATGTATTCAGCCATACGAAAAACCATCTCGTTTTCATTTTGAACCTGGTATTCAATATGAAGGATAAAAACCTTGCCCGAACTGTCAGTTACCTTTTTTAGCAGGTCGGGTTTGCGCTCTTTGGTATGCTGGATATCATCAGGTATTTCTTCACTGTGTATGATGTTTATTCCCAGCAAATGCTCGATTAGGCCAGGGAGGGCCGCCTCCATGTTTTCTCGAAATATTTTATCGTATTGATTGGCGGGATTTTCTTTAGGTTGCCGCTTTGACATAAAGTCAAATGTATAAAATTTTGCGCGAATGGGACATGAGTTCATTCTTAAATCTATTTGCTTAATGTCAATTACAAATCATCTGGAATTAAAAATTCTTTACATTTGTTTAACAAGGATGCTGGAAAATGAAATCGCAAATTTTTAAGGATGAAATGGAAAACCCATAGATCATACACCCCGGAGGAAGTGCTTGCCGCTGGCGGTACCACGGCTTTTGGTCTAAAAAACCAAAAAAGAAAATCGGAGGCATTAAAGGCCCTAAAAAATGCACCTCCGATTGAGCCTTTTAGTGATGAAGAATGGGCTAAATTAATGGATGAGGTTGCCAGGGATAAATAATAAATTCCTTTCTTTTAGTAAAAAACTAATATCATGTCTCTCAAAAGCGACCTTGCCAAACTTGATAAAAAAGCGCTGATAGAAATAATTGCGGACCTGGGTAAAAAGAATAAGGCCGTGCAGGAATATTTGAGTTTTTACTTCAAACCTGACGAGGACGGCTTGTTTGAAAAATATAAAACGAAGGTCTACGAAGCATTTTTCCCAAAACGCGGTTACGGTTATAATCTTAAGCAAGGCAAACAAGCTATTTCTGACTTTAAAAAACTTGGCCCATCCGAAGATTTGGTTGCCGATTTGATGCTTTTTTATGTTGAAACCGGCGTTGAATTCACAAACGACTTCGGCGACATTGATGCAACTTTTTATAGTAGCCTTGAAAGTACTTTCTCGGCGGCGCTGAAGATTATGAAAAAAGAGGATGTATTGGATAAGTTTAAAGATCGAGCTGCCCGGATTCTTAAAGATACGCGAAATATCGGCTGGGGATTTCACGATGTGCTTTGCGATACGTTTTATCAGTTTTATGAATGATATTTCAGGCAGCCCAACTGCAGGGCATAAAAGCCGCCTGGTAGTAATGCAGGACGAAAACCACTGGGTGCTACACCCGCAAAACGCGCTGGTATGACAGGGGGAGTTTTTTAAGTGGTTGAGGGAGACTTTGTGAAGAAGTGAGCAGTTGCAGTAGCAGTAGCAGCAAAAATGTGTCAGGAAATGATAGGAATCATACAAATCCTTTAATCCTAAAAATCCCAGTTCAGACAAACGCGCCAGGGATTGCAGCGGATACCGGCCATCGCGCGTAAAGCCTGCAGGCGTATTAGCGGAAAGCCCGCCCGGGCGCCCAAAAACATTAGTTAAGGATTAGTGATCACCACGGTCGTATCGTTCACGCCCAATGTAATGGTTTTATAAAAATTGAGCGTATCCACTAATCCAGAACTCGATAAGCCGTTAGAAAAATCGCTTTTGCAGCTATAACTCTCCAGCTGCGGCAAATAAGTAATAAAAGTGGTATCGGCTTTGGGAGGCGCAAGATCAAAAAAAGCACCGGAGCTTATTATTTTCGGATTGAGTTCCGTCACATCCAAATCATAATTGCTGCGGCTTTGGTTGGAGTTGTTCACCAAATGGATATTAAGCAATACCATCCGCAATGCTTGTAAATTAAAAACGTTATCCTTCCCCAATACAATTACCGGTGTAGTACCTGTAAAATAATACCTCCTCAGCTGTGAAAGCGCCGGCCTCAAATAAAATGTCTCCGAATTTTGGGGAGTAAACTTGAGGTAAAAACTGCCGTCGGCAGCTGTTGTTACCAGGTTACCGGATTGATCGTGGCTACCAAATTGGCTTACCGCCTGCAACGCCACATTACCCAAAGGATTGCCGGTAACGGCATCGTAAACAAAACCGTGTATAGTAGTTACCGGCCCAGGCTCGTTGAAGCATTTTGACATGGAACAGCATACCAAAAAAAGAACCGTGTTTGTGATGAGTAGTTTGGCTTTGGTCATAAGTTAAAGATCAACATAAATATGGTTAATACGGATGATTAAGGTGATAAATTACAGCACCCGTTAAAAGCCGTACCAAATAAAATTCTGTTCATCCCTTCTATTTTCAAAAAAATAAAATTTTCTATTGACAAACTCATTTTTACTTGTACATTTACGCCGCAAAGAAAAAAAAATGAAGTTTAACAACGCATATTTTTACGGTTACTACTTTTACTTTACCAGTACGAGCCGGGACTGATATGCTTAAACACATATAAAGAAACTGAAAAGTCCCGGCCAACCACCGGGACTTTTCGCTTTTAAACGATTATGAAGAACGATAAACCAAGAGTTGCCATACAGGGGATACGCGCCTCCTTCCACGAAGAAGCGGCCTTCCAGTTTTTTGGAGAGAACATCCATACGCTGGAATGCGGCTCCTTTAAGCAAACCTTTGATGCTTTGCAAAAAGGTGACGCCGATTATGTGGTAATGGCGATAGAGAACAGCATAGCCGGCAGCATTTTGCCCAATTACTCGTTGCTGCTCCACTATGGTTTCCCGGTGATCGGCGAAATATACCTGCCCATACAGTTGCATTTAATGGCGCTGCCTGGTGTGAAGTTCGAGGATGTGAAATACGTGACCTCCCACCCCATCGCCATCCGCCAGTGTGTTGATTTTTTTGATGAATACCCGCACCTCAACATCGTTGAAAGCAATGATACCGCCGCCTGTGCCAAACGCATCCGCGATGAGCAGTTAACTGACACGGTTGCGATAGCGAACACGCTTGCAGCAAGGCTTTACGGGCTTGACGTTCTGGAACGCCGCATTGAATCGAACAAAAAGAATTTTACCCGCTTTTTGATCCTCACCCATCATGACAATGTCCCGAAGAAGCAGCCTAACAAAGCGTCGCTGTGTTTCCAGGTGAGCAATAAGGTGGGCGCGTTGGCCAAAGTGCTTAATATTTTTGCCGAGGAGGGAATTAACATGAGCAAGATCCAGTCGATGCCCGTGCTGGGCAAGCGCCACGAGTATAATTTTTATGTAGACGTTGAATGGGAAGAGCAAAAACAATATGACACGGCCATCAGGAAGATCTTGAAATACACCCAAAACTTTAACATACTGGGCGAATATCAGCGGCATGAGGAGGAAGGAAATGGAGAAACGAAACAAGTGAAAGTGATGGAAAAAGCGCCGAGGCGGTACATTGATGTGAGGGCGGCGAAATGATTTCGGATTTTTCGCTTCGCTCAAGAGGCAGTTTCGGATGTTCGATTTCGGAATGTAGAAATTTAACAAGCAAAAACTACAATTAAATAACAACTAATTAATCACCAACAAAAATTACTTCCGGTCCCGATAGCTATCGGGATTCGGTGTTCAAACTTAACAACCAAAACGATGAAACTGAACTTAAACATAGAACCACTGGAATCGTGGATAAAAAAAGGCAGCGATCCTTTATTGATAGCGGGCCCATGCAGCGCCGAGACTGAGGAGCAGTTGGTGGCGACAGCCCACTTATTGGCCAAAACGGGCAAGGTGTCGGCCCTGCGCGCCGGTATCTGGAAACCGCGTACCCGCCCCGGGGAATTTGAAGGCATTGGCAGCATCGGCCTTAAATGGTTAAAACGCGCCAAGGACGAAACCGGCCTGCCAACCGCTATCGAGGTAGCCAATGCTAAACACGTTGAAGAAGCGCTGGAAGCAGGCGTAGACATTTTATGGGTAGGCGCTCGCTCGACAGTGAATCCTTTCACCGTGCAGGAAATTGCTGATGCATTGCGCGGCGTTGATGTACCCGTGATGGTGAAAAACCCAGTTAACCCTGACCTTTCCCTATGGATCGGCGCGTTGGAACGCATCAACAATGCAGGCATTACCAAACTGGCTGCTATTCACCGTGGGTTTTCCTCGCACGAAAAAAGCGCCTTCCGTAATGAACCCATGTGGGATTTGGCCATCAGCCTAAAAACACATGCCCCTAATTTACCGATCATCAACGACCCCAGCCACATTACCGGCAACCGCGACCTGATCGGTTATATCGCCCAAAAGGCGCTTGACCTGGATATGCAGGGCCTGATGATCGAGTCGCACATCGATCCAACCGTTGCCTGGACCGATGCAGCGCAACAGGTAACACCTGCTGCGCTGATTGAAATTATCGAGCACCTGGCCCTTCGCAAGCCGGAAGTAAGGAACAGCGAGATGAAAGATAAACTGGCCGAGCTTCGCGCACAGATCGATAAGATCGACGACCTGGTGATCCAGAAAATGAGTGAGCGGATGAAGATCGTAGAACAGATTGGCACCTACAAAAGGGAAAACAATGTAACCATTTTACAGGTTAACCGCTGGGACGAAATTTTGCGCAGGGGCATTAATTACGGCAAAGCCTTGAAATTAAGCCCCGAGTTTACGGAGAAACTGCTGGAGCTGATCCACGCCGAATCGATCCGCAAACAAACTGAGATCATGAACAAGGAAGCTGCACCGGTGGAGAAATTGACGCACGCGTAAAAAACGCGCCGTAGAGACGCAATATTTTGCGTCTCCGCCCAATGTATTTCGGTGACGCAAAATATTGCGTCTCTACAATGAGATTTATGAAACATAACATCATCCTTACCAAAAAAAGCAAGTCGGTAAACGGCACGGTACAGCTCACCGGTTCAAAAAGTGAGTGCAACCGCGCCCTGATCATTGAAGCGCTAAGCAATGGCAAGGTAAAAGTTGAAAATATTTCAGACGCAGCAGACGCGGTGACCCTCGCTGGTATCCTGCGCGCAGAGACCAGAGATAAGAGATTAGAGATTAGTGGCAATAATGCCGAAATTCATAAATCCGAAATCGAAAATCCGACATCCGAAATCAACATAGGTCCCGCCGGCACGGCCATGCGGTTTTTAACCGCCTACTTTGCCATCGGCGATGAGGAAGTGATTTTGACCGGCAGCGAACGGATGAAACAGCGCCCGATAGGGATTTTGGTGGAGGCTTTGCGCGAACTGGGCGCGCATATCGACTACGTTGAAAACGAGGGCTTCCCGCCCATCAAACTGAAAGGCAGCTTTGAGCAGCGTTCTAATAAGATCAGTATAAAGGGCGACATAAGCAGCCAGTACGTTACGGCGTTGCTGCTTATTGCTGCCAGGCTGCCTTTCGGTTTGGAACTGCATATCGAGGGCGAGCTTACCTCCCGCCCCTACGTGGAAATGACGCTGGCCATGCTGGAGTCGGCCGGAATACAACATACCTGGGACGAAAAAATGATCAGTATCCCCCACCAGGAATTTGCTGAAACATCGCTGCCCGTTGAGCCTGATTGGAGCGCTGCCTCCTACTGGTATGCTATCGCGGCTCTGGCCAATGAAGCCGAACTATTTTTACCCGGCCTAACCAAGTACAGCCTGCAGGGCGATAGTGTGATCACCGAAATTATGGCCAACTTTGGCGTCACCTCGCAGTTTAAGGATGGCGGCGTGTACTTAACAAAGGAGCCCAAACCCACTTTACGCAAGATATTCGATCTTAAAAGCTGCCCGGACCTGGCCCAAACGGTTATTGTGGTTTGTGCCGCCCTGGGCCATAATGCCACCTTTACCGGGCTGGAGACCCTAAAAATAAAGGAAACCGACCGCGTAAAAGCCTTACAAAACGAACTGGAAAAGATCGGCGTCAAACTGATCGAAAAAAACCAGGTGTATAAACTGGATTGCAGCGAAAAGTTCATTCCCCAGCGTATCTTTATCCACACGTACGACGATCACCGCATGGCAATGGCCTTTGCGCCCTTAGCTTTGCTGATACCGGAGGTGGAGATTGAGGATGCCGATGTGGTGGAGAAATCCTATCCTGCGTTTTGGAAGGATTTGGAAAGTGTGGGATTTGAGGTGAAAGGTGAAAGGTGAAAGGTGAAAGGTGAAAGGTGAAAGGTGAAAGGTGAAAGGTGAAAGGTGAAAGGTGAAAGGTGAAAGGTGAAAGGTGAACCCCGCCCGCAAACCCACGGTTTGTTGGAGACAACTCCAACAAAGGCAAAAAAAATCGGTGCAATCAAAAATTAATCGGTGCAATCCCGAGCTAATCGGTGTAATCCCAAAAACAATGGCAGGCAATACCTTCGGGCAATTATTCAGGATAACCACTTTCGGCGAATCACACGGCGAGGCCATCGGCGTCATCATTGACGGCTGCCCGGCGCAACTGGATGTCGATTTGGATTACATCCAGGGCGAACTGGACAAACGCAAACCCGGTCAGTCCAAAATAACTACCCAGCGCAAAGAGAGTGATACGGTTAAAATACTTTCCGGCGTGTTTGAAGGTAAAACAACCGGTACGCCCATTGCCATGCTGATCCCCAACGAGGACCAGCGCTCCAAAGATTACGGCCACAATGTGGACGTTTTCCGCCCCTCACATGCGGACTATACCTATCAAACCAAATATGGCATCCGTGATCATCGCGGCGGCGGCCGCTCCTCGGCCCGCGAAACGGCAGCGCGCGTAGCGGCCGGCGCTTTAGCCAAATTATTGCTAAAAACACAGGGCATTGAAATAGCGGCCCACGTAAGCAGCGTAGGTCGCATCAACGCGCCGAACGTGGAGATTATTGGTGTGGATGAATTTATTGAAGAACGCGAGAAAAACATCGTCCGCTGTGCCGACCCGGCGACAGCCGAGGAAATGATCTCCCATATCGACAGCATACGCAAACAGGGTGATACCGTCGGCGGCAAGATCAGCTGCCATATCCTCAACTGCCCGGTTGGCCTTGGCGAACCGGTGTTTGATAAGCTCCATGCCGACCTGGGCAAGGCGATGCTGAGCATCAACGCCGTGCACGGTTTTGAATATGGCTCCGGCTTTGCCGGCAGCGAGATGCTGGGATCGGAACATAATGACATTTTCCTGCCAAAAACAGAAAACTCGGAGGTAAAAACCATTACCAACTTCTCCGGCGGCATACAGGGCGGCATCAGCAACGGCATGCCCATCGAGTTTAAAGTGGCCTTTAAACCGGTTGCCACGATTATGCAAAGTCAACCAACTATTGACAGTGAAGGCAATGCCGCTGAAATATCTGGGAAAGGGCGGCATGATCCATGCGTGGTGCCGCGCGCGGTGCCGATTGTGGAAGCAATGGCAGCGCTTGTACTGGCTGACCACTGGTTGAGGAACCGGAACTCGATTTTGAAGTGAACGGTGAAAAAAGACTTACGAAGTTTTGAAAACTTCGTAAGTCTGGCCGGATGAAAAAACCTTTCGCCTTTCGCCTTTTACCTCATAATCATTACCTTTGATCTATTCTAAAAAACGGCCTACCTGAATGTCCAACATAAGTACTCTTGAGAAGAAGTGGATCGAAAACTTCAGCAAATCACCGTTAGTAGATGAACAAACCGGGCTTTTTAGAAAAGACTATGCGCACGTACTTTTTTATGAGCGTCCGGCCGAAAGTTTATACCCTTCGGATTTCCCAAACGACTTTTACAGTTTTTTTCGCAACCATAACTCCCTCGATATTCTGAGTGTATTAAACGCCTGCTGTATCTATCTTAATTTTGTCGGCATCAGCATTACGTATGAAAAAGTAGTGGAGCATATCCGGAACACCCCTCCGGAGTTTCCCAAGTTTGTCAACAAGTGCTATTATATTTTAAAATCACTTGCGCACAACCAAACCGTTGAGGTATCTAATCCTTTTAAAGACACCTTCCGCGAGATTGATTACCTGGCTCGGATAGAATGCGGTGAAACTCAGCTGAACATGTTTGATGAGCCGCTTTACCTGCCCGACCTTTACAGCAGGTTTACCAATTTTCCTGAAGGTTATGAAAAGAATATTATCGTAAAACAGCTATTCGACAAGCTTAACTCCACCAACGAAAGCTTTTATATCACCGGCAAGGCGGGTACCGGTAAGTCGACTTTCATTCAATACTTCGCAAAAAACACGCGAAAAAAACTTTTGCTGTGCGCCTTTACCGGCATCGCTGCCATTAACGTAGGCGGCCAAACCATTCACTCGTTTTTCAGGTTCCCGCTGAAGCCTTTATTGCCCGAGGATGACGAGATCACCAAATTTGAACAATATTCCAAAAAATATAAGCTGATACAGGAGATAGATACCATTATCATCGATGAAGTATCCATGCTGCGGGCCGATATTGTGGAAGCCATTGATTACTCGCTGCGGGTAAACGGCGGCAACCCCAATAAAATATTCGGCGGCAAGCAGATCATTTTTGTGGGTGATATTTTTCAACTGCCGCCGGTTGCCGGCTCAAACGATACACTGGAAAGAATGCTTTTTACCGAAGAATATAAAAGCAAATACTTTTTTGATTCGCGTGCATATAAAAAGCTAAACCCCACTTATTTTGAATTCAAGATATCATACCGGCAGGGAACTGACCTGGAATTTGTCCAGCTTTTGGATAAAGTAAGGGTATGTGATATGGACGATAACGTACTTAAAAGTTTAAACGCGCGGGTAAACCCCCACTACGCGCCAAAAAACGACGAATTTGTAATTACCCTTACCACTAACAATGCCATCGCCTTTAACGAAAATGTGCGCCGGCTTAATGAACTGCTGGATACCTCGTTTAAGTTTGAAGCGGAGATAGAAAATGAATTTAAGGAACGGGACTATCCCACCAATAAAACCCTCGAACTGAAAAGATATGCCCAGGTGATCTTTATCAAAAACGACCAGGCGGGCAGGTGGGTAAACGGGACGATAGCCAAGATTGATTTTATATCCGATAATTTTATCGAGGTGCGGTTACAGAACGGCAGTATACATAAACTGGAAAAAGCAACCTGGGAAAACCGCGTTTTTCAATATGACCGCACAAAAAGACGAATAGTATCTGAATTGAAAGGAAAGTTTACCCAATATCCCATTAAGCTGGCATGGGCTGTTACCATCCATAAAAGCCAGGGCCTAACGTTTGATAAGGTGATCATTGACGTAGGCAACGGCGCCTTTGTAAACGGTCAATTGTATGTTGCGCTAAGCCGCTGCCGAACCTTAGAGGGCATCACCCTAAAACGCACCATCCGCCCAGACGATGTTATTTCCGATCAGCGCATCATCGATTTCCACGAAACCGAGAAATTGATCAATTCGATTGATTTCGAAGGGGAAGGTGAAAGGTAAAAGGCGAAAGGTTAAAGGTGCCTTCATGAAGGTGAACGCGCCATTTCCTACCTTTCGCCTTTTACCTTTTACCTAAAATCCACCTTTCGCCTTTCACCTCAACAAGCTATCTTTACTCCCACCATGTTTTCCGCCTTTTTCCAATTATACAAACAAGCATTTACAGGCCTTTCCCGTAACAGTTGGCTCCTGAGCATTGTTATGCTCATCAACCGCAGCGGCACCATGGTAGTGGCTTTTATGACGGTTTATTGCGAGCACCAGCTGCACTTTACACCCGTGCAGGCCGGCTCCATTATGGCGCTTTTTGGCGTGGGCGCGCTTTGCGGCGGCTTCATCGGCGGCTGGTTAACTGATAAGATCGGTTTTTACGATATCCAGGTTTGGGCGCTCGTCACCGGCGGGCTGTTATTTATTACCCTCGGTTTCCTGCACACTTTTGCAACGCTGGCCATCGGCGCATTTGTATTGAGTTTGTTTAACGAGTCGGTGCGGCCGGCAAATTCCAGCGCAATAGCGCATTACAGTACGCCGCAAAATAAAACCCGGTCGGTATCACTAAACCGGCTGGCCGTTAACCTCGGCTGGGCAGTGGGCGGCCTCATGGGCGGCATCCTGGCCGCCATCAATTACCGTTTGCTGTTTTGGGTTGATGGCGGCACCAACATCATGGCGGCTATCCTGCTGCTTATCCTCATGCCTAAAGCCGGCATTGTAAAGTCCATCAAAAAAGCGGAGAAAGGCCTGGTACGCAGCTCGGTTTATGCCGACCTCCCCTACCTGCTCTTCTTGTTACTCGGCACCTGCTTTTTTATCTGTTTTTACGAGTTTATGATCATCGAGCCCGCCTTTTACAAGCTCGACTGGCATTTTAACGAACGCTTTATCGGCGTCCTGATGGCCCTCAACGGACTCCTTATCGCCCTTTTTGAGATGGTGCTTGTGCACAACCTCGAAGGCAAGCGCCACGGTTTTGTTTACATCATTGCCGGCATTACGGCGGGCGTGGCTGGCTTTGTGCTCCTCAACCTGTTACCGCCGACTGCCCTTGTCGCCGTATTTATCGTGGTGCTGATCACCATCAGCGAAATGCTTAGCATGCCTTTCATGAGCTCTTTCTGGATGGGCCGCTCAAACCATCATAACCGCGGCCAATACGCCGCCCTGTACAGCATGTCATGGTCGTTCGCCGGGGTTGCCGCGCCCTTTTTAGGCGGACTCATCATCGCCTCCGGCGGGTTTACCGCCCTGTGGTGGGTTCTGGCAGGGCTTAGTACCATCGCGGCGGTGGGGTATTTCTTTTTGTACAGGGCGCAAAAAACATTGCCGGTATCTGCTTAAAGCAGACGCGATGCATCGCGTCTCTACGTGGGATTGCTGCACCGCGAAAATAAATGTCACCAAAACGATTTTGTAGGTGTTGCGCAACACTTGCAACACTCTGCAACAAAGCGCTACAAAACTGATTATTAACTGTTTAACTACTGACAAGATTTTGTCACTGACAAAAATCTGTCACCATTTTTGATGCTTTTCCGGCTTGCAGCGCATGCCAAAAATATGTCTTCCTTAGTGCGATGCGGGGTAGTGTTTGTAGGTTTTGTCTATTAAAAAAAAGTTCCGCGCCTGGCCCCGCATTATCTTTTATCTTACATTTTGGTGCGGAACGAACGAGTAGCCCAAACCGCCGCCCGCCGCCGACACTAACGCGAGAGGATGGGAAGATTCGAAGTGTTTTTTAAAGTATCGAATCCAAATGCACTTGTACCCTTGGCATCCATGGACGCGCATATTTATACTTTAATTTTTCACCGCTGTCAAAGCCTTCCCTTATGCAACTTGCTATAACTTTCAAATCGTAAGGTATATCTTCAACGGGGAACCCTTCCGATATTAGTTTTTCCTTCAGGGTCAATCCAAAAAGACTGAAAACATAACTTAATGAAGGGATTACTTTTAAAATAAATTTTCGTGACTTAGACAAAAACTGATCATTACGTCCAATTATTGCTTCATTAATAACTAGATAAGTGGCTCCTGAAATATATAAGTTTATTAGGGGGATTAGTTTTTTAAAATCTTTAACTAAATTTTCAAAAGTCTGCTGCTTACCAGCAAAACCAAGAACGCTTAATATATTTACCTGAATAACCGGAGTAGGAAACAGGATATTAATTCTTTCTTCACTCGACGCAATCCACTCAATATACCATCTAACGATATCTGCAATTGAGAATTTCAGTACTTTTTCTTTTCCCGTTTGATCAATATGATCCCCCAATGCAATTATGACTGCGGGTTCAACGGCCATTTTTAAACTTACGATATCTACCCACCCAGGTGACTGCAATTCATTTTTTATAACTTTCTTTTTTTCGATTAAAGTTTTAATCTTCCCTTCGAAACTATTTAGTTCGTTTGCTTTGACAGCCTGAAATGCAGCAAAAGACTTATTAAAGAAGTGTTTTGTGGCGTCATCCGATTCTACGTCTTCCTGCAATCGGAAAATAATATTTTTTTCCTGTTCACTTAAAACATTACTATTTGTTTGTATTTCGTCTAAGAAATGTCCCATTGGGTCACCAATTACTAAACATTGATCGCCCTTTGAAAAAACAGTGTTTCTCAATTGCCACCATCGATCAGATAATTTATAGTTATCAATAGTTACAGGTACGCCTGGGATAAGCAACACAATACCTTGGGCGGCACTTCCCGCTCTTCCTGCTCTACCCGCTGTGTTTAAAATCTCATATGGTTGAAATTTTTCCATCTTGCCCGTTTCTTCATCGAATCGGTCGTCTCCAGCCATAATTACGACTTCTGCTGGTAGGTTTATGCCTTGAGCTAATGTTCCTGTTGCTACAAGAACCTTAATGCCGTTTTTATTTTTGAAATAAAGCTCATTTAATCGTCTTTCGATAGGTAATAAGTTACCGTGATGAACAGCAACCTTCTCACTTATATTGATAAAAGAGTGTGTTATATTTCCCAATTCAACGGCTAATCTATCAATTAGCGTAATGTGTTCATTTCTGAAATCTTCTTTGGATAGAGATGGGGGATCGATTTTTTCAGCAATTTTTCCAGCTGTACTTTTTGCAACAATCGGATTATCGACAAAAACTAAAGTTTTAAACCCCATATTTGCATAGTGTATCGCAAATTCGGCTGCTACTTGATTTCTGTTACTCGTTAACTTATTGTAGCTATTAACGGCTAGCTTTACGCTGTGGCCGAGTTGTTTACTAATATAGTAGTCACGAGAAGATGTAGAATCCCATGTATTCTGCAAGCTAAAAAAGTTATAGGGCTCCGCTAATAATCGATCTGTTACTGTGTTCGGCCAGGTTGCGGTTGTTTTCGTTTTGGCGGCTTCGGCAATCAAATTTTCTAAACTCCTTATGTCCTTTTCTGGGAAAACCAAACAGCCTTGTAATTGCCTTGTTGGCTTCCAACTTGAGTTAAAGGGAATGCAATTTCTCTCCAAGACTTGGGCCACCCAATCAGCAATTTCAGGACCATTTTGCACCATTGCTGAAATTAACATATAGTCAGCATGGGGGACTTCTGTAAATAACAATAGCAAACAAAACATAGCGTCCACGCTTCTTTTTTCGAGCCTGTCATTTTTACCATGAATCAAATGAAATTCATCAAAAACAACAAGACCGACATTGCTGAAAATTTGCGAATCAATACTCAATTTTGTCAAACATCGTTCCGGGGTCATGACCGATACTGGGGGCAACAAACCATCTTCCAATTCTGTATATTCAAGATCTATTTCGATCTCAAATAACAAATTTTCCGGAAATTGATTAAAAAGAGAATTTAAATTTCGGCTGACTTGTTCCTCCAGCGCATGCGTAGGGACAAGATAAATAATCGACTTTCCTGATAGTAGTGTCGAAGCAATTTTTAATTCTGCCAGCGTTGATTTGCCGGCCCCTGTGGGAAAGGTGAGAACTGCGGATATTCCGGGTTCTAAAAAATTTGTTTCAACGGCTTCAAAATGATTTTCCCACAAATATGGACGGTCCTTGGCAATGACCTTCAAGACATCAAACCAATCAGCACTGTTAATACCAGACGGTGCCGGTACATTCACAATTCCGCGTGCAAGAAGATCATCTTGAAGTTTATTAAATAATTTTGCCAAATGACATGGTCCGGCAAAAACACTGGTTTCAACACCAAAAGGTAATTGCTCCTGGTTTACAGCCAATTCAAGAACTTCACCGAAGTAGTCCGTTTGATCAACTTGTTCTCCGAGTAACGTTGACGCCATCTGTCTGATGCCATTCAGTAATTGTGCCCAGAGATAGTCAAGTGCCTCTTCCTCCTCACTATCATAATCTTGGTTAACCACCTCAACGTTTAGCATCTGGCGTAGGCCGCCTACAGCTAGATATCCTACAGATGTCATTAATTGTCTAGAGGATAACGGAATATCGATTCTGTTCAAGTCTGGTATCATCTTCGTAGCAACCTCTGCAGCGTCCGCAGGGCTGTTACCGATCAGGAATAGGACAATTGCAGATACAATCACAGGGATGTTGTCGTACTCGAACCTGAAGTTGGGACTATTTCCAGGCAAAGCTTGTTGGATTTGCAATAGCAGATAATGAGCAGTAGCACCTACAAACGCAACCGAACGTTGTTCATGGTAGTCAGCAATTAGAACTAATGTTTCTAAATTACTGGCTAAAGACCGCAACATTTCTATACGTTCTTTGAATTTTTCGGAAAGCTCGAGGTTTTCGTTGTTCAAAGCATTCCGTAGATCAACAATTTCGGCGAAAATGCGAGTTAATTCCTGTGGCAAATGCTCGGTATCAATTGATCCCACCTGTGGTATCCTTCGGATATTCCCTTCGGTAATTGAATTATACATGTAATGTCCTTTTTGAATTTAAAACAGCGATAACTTTCAATGAAAAATCTTCCATCCATTTTCTTATATCGGGGGTTTCTAAAGTGGCGGCACATCTTCTGCTAACATCATCTCCTTTTACTTTTTTCTCGTAATCTTCGAATAGAATCCCCCTCCCTTTGGTGCCTTTATGCACCGGCAGTGGAGTAATTCCTACTCTATACTGTCTAATTTCGTAACGAAAAATATCCTTGTTTACCATGTCAAGCGCTGTTTGCTCATCAATGTGATTAAGCATGGTGGAAATTCTGCTAACCATTTTATTATCAAATTTTCCTTCTTCGAATGCCTCAAATTCCGGCCAAATCTGGGTTGTTATTACATTTCTTGGGCTGTGTGAACATTTATCTTCAGTGATTATTATAGTCTTAATTTGGTCTTTATCATCAAATACAACAGCTAACCCGTCAATACCGTGCTGACCTGGAGCATCATGCGGCTGCTGAGTTAGAAGAGTTTCTTTGTCGTTCTCCAGATATATGCTGATCCAAGATATCATTTGAAACACCCATCCATCTCTTCTCCACGGATCTTTACCTTTAGGTACAGTTAATGTTTGAATCGCATTATCAATCATATGATCCTTATAAATAATGGTTCCGGCATATTTTTTCAATAAGATTTTCCTGACGTGAAAACTATAACCCAAAGCAATATGGGCAACATAGTTTGCAAGTAAATTTTCGTCAATAACCGTAATTTCTGACTCTCGATGTAGCGGATCATAATTTACAGGTGAAATCTTTAGAGGCATTATGTTAATGTTTTGAACGGTTATTTTAGACATTTCTATGTATAGTGTTTTTGTCATAACACTTATAGCATATAAAAGGCATGTATGACAATTTAGGTCCATAAACCTACATATACTAATTGAGAATCAAAAATATGCAGTTTAGGTTTTTTAGATTTTGCCCCTACACTTATTCATATGCGAGACTGCCGACAGGGCCTGCAGCGCAAAGGCAACTAGTGCCCCCCACGCCCGCCAGGGCAAGCATCCACGCTTGACTTCAAACAATTGTCAGCGTCCCCGCTGACGTGGCTGAGAAAAACAGAAATTCCATCTAAGTCGCCGACTATAGACACCATGCACCAAAACCTTTGAATTTCCCACACACTCAAAAAGTGAAACTTGTCTGATTATCAAATTAATTTCTAATTATTGTAAATCTATAATATCAACAAAGCTTCATGGCTACACCCAATTATGAGTTAACAGAACGAATTTCTGACCAAAGTATTGACTACTTATTTATCAGCAAAGGTAAAAATGATATAATTAAAGTTATTCAATACATATATTTCACCGAACTATATGGTAAAAGCATTTTCAACCTTGGATTTGGCGACTATGATCTTAATAAAGACGAAATTGATGATTCAGTCAATACTGATAATGGCGACGTATATAAAGTATTAAACACCGTTTTGACCACCATCCCCAAATTTTTCGATACGTTTCACGATGCGATGCTGATGGTTCAGGGCAGTGATAGTAAAACGGAATTTACAGAAAAATGCAAATTGACCTGCAAAAAGAAATGCACCTCGTATTGTAAAAATCAGCATCGCAGAATCAGCGTATACACTTATTATGTAAATAAGAATTTTGAAACTTTAAAGGAGGAATATACGTTTTTGGGAGGTATCGAAGATAATAACGAGGCCATCCGGTTAGAGCCTTACGTTCCACATCAAAAATATGATTCCGTATTTGTAATGAAAAAAATCAGTAAATTTGTATTATGAAAACTAAAGAAACACACACAGAGAAACTGGTAAAGGTATCGGAATCGGGCCTACTGTCTTTAGTTGCCGATAAAATTAAAGGCAGAGTGCTGTTTCCTGAAAAAATTGAAGATGCTAAGCAATACGTAAAGCACGTAAAAAACAATCCTTTTAAATAAACAGCGCCCACGCTTGACTTCCAACAATCGTCAGCGTCCACGCTGACGTAAGCCTATTTCATAGACATCAACATCAAATTCGCCCAAACCGCCGGGCAAAGACGCGATGTATCGCGTCTCTACAGTTGTTTACGATTTCTCCCTGTACGCCGCATTCATCAACCCGTTCGCCTTCCAGTAAATACGGTCGTTTTTAAAATCCATGATTACGTTAAACCGTTTGAGCACGTCGTTGCCCAGGTCGTTAATGGAAAAACCTGCCGGGTTGCGGGCGCCCAGGATCAACGCAGGGATATTGTTCAGCTTAAGTCCGCCCATTTCAAAACCCGGGGCAACTACAACCCTTGTTTCAAATTTGTCGCCGCGGGGGTTGTGCAGCACGATTGTGCGGATTAGTTTCAGGCTATCGGCATACGCGGCGGCGGCGGTCCATGCGCTATCCAATATAATGGCTTGTTCCGAGCCGGTGTCCATCAAAAAATCGGAATTACACTCACGACCGCCTTTTTTCATCGCCCCTTTGACGATCATAAAGGAATGCCTGAATTCAAGGTTGGTTTTAACATAACCTTTTGGCGCCTTAAGCAACCTGCCGGAGTGTATGATGAGCAAGCTTTTATCATAATCAAGCTCCACCTGTTTGCCCTCAAAAAGGTTCCAGCCAAAGCGCCCGTCCATCTCGTGCGCAGTCCGCTCCGTAGCGGCAAAATCAGGGTTGATAAACGTGAGGTTCCCGATTTGCAGCTTAAGCACCTTGTTCAGCTTGTTAAAATTGGGCTCTGCCCTGCCCGCTACAAATTCAGGCTGGTTTGATAATAGTTTGGTTTTCTTAACAATGGCATCCCTGGTTAGCCGTACATTCCACGAGCCGGTATCAAAGTGTAAAGTGACCGTATCTGTTTCATTGATCACGGCCTTAAAACTAATGGCGTCATATGAAGTGAGCGTAAAAGGAATGGTATCCTGAATGGCTATTTTAGGGCCCGCATCAACCTCCGGCGGGATGGCGCTTGCTATTTGGGTATAACACGAATCTTTGCCGTTTAACAACACCATAAAATTAAACCTTGTTCCCGGTTTTACTTTTACCCTGATGGAGTCGATATCGGTATAAAAGGTCACCCATTTTGTTTTCCGGGTCCGCTCAGCAGTATAAATATCCGGCTTGATTCCCGGCGAAATCGTCCAGGCATTTTTATCCAGGTAGCCGCCGTCATTTATCGCTGCATGTTTGGATTTGGCTTTGATAACAGGCAGTTTTTGTTGTGCAAAGGCAAAGGCAGCCTGCATCAATAGTAATGGCAGAAGAATGTAAAAATATTTCATGTATGGCTTTATAACGATTTCCTGGTAAATCCTACTCACGCCTCCACGCTGATGGCCCATTTCAGCGATGCCAAAGCCACCGCCTGATGTTTATGGTCTATGTAAACCCATGTTTTTTTAATAACTTGATTATCAAATAGTTAACATAAGTTAACATTGAAATATGTTAAGTTGTGTTAACCCTT